>Ga0193752_1000460_pt1 | contig 39304 bp, 42 predicted proteins | sample H1c1metaG_FD_144924 | JGI IMG/M metagenome (GOLD analysis project Ga0193752, IMG submission 144924) | Soil microbial communities from a riparian zone of the East river system, Colorado, United States - H1c1 | ecosystem: Environmental > Terrestrial > Soil > Riparian zone | place: USA: East River... | reverse complement strand
GTATCAGCTGCGTCTGGACGTGGTCACGCAGAGCTTGCGGGCCTATGTAAACGGGAAGCTCATGATCGATTTTGTGGAGCATGAGTACTACTTGCCGGGCGCCGGCGGGATGGTCACGTACAAGGCTGCCGCCGACTTCGACAACTACCTTGAAATCGAACCGTAGGGATCCCGCCATGAAAATCCTCACGGCTCTCGTTGCCTTGTGCGTCGTCGGCACCGCATACGCGCGCCCCGCAATCGTCAAGGAGTCGGGACGTATCAACGCCTCGGTCATCGATGGATTCGATGTCAACGGGCCGATCGCGATGGAGGGCGATGACGCCATCATCATGGGTCACCGCAGTGAAATCGGCGAAGGGGGCTACCTCTACACCTACCACGCATCGTTCCTGTTCCGGCGCAGCGGCGCGACGTGGAACCTCGTGCGCAAGCTCGGGGAGGGCTCCTATTCCACGTTTGACGATTTCCGCCCGAGGCCAGCGGTCGCGATGAAAGGTGGCATTGCGGCGGCCACGGCGACGTTCCCATTCCTTTTCGAACGCCAGTCCAACGGCGACTGGCTGCCGGCGAGTTTCGCGCCCGACAGCAGAGGCGGCATGGCACCGGCCAGCGATGTCGAGATCGACCAGGGGCGCGCTTTCATCGGCGCCGGATCCTGGGGCGGCGTGATGTTCGAACGAGACTCGGCCGCTCTATGGCGACGCAGCGGTCTGCCCGCCGACAACAGCGGCAATGCCGACAATGGGACCGGTGGCCCTGTCACTGTGTCGGGATCCTGGGCGGCCGTGTTGAATCCATACAATGGTGACGGGCTGCCCGCCCCCGCGATCACGATGTTCAGCAACAACGGCCTTCGGTTGTGGACGCAGACGGAGCGGCTGGTGCCGCTCGAAGGCCATTGGTTTGGCGACCTGGCGCTCCGCGGTGAGGACATGTTCATCGTGGACGCGCAGCAAATCGGTCTGGCGCGATACGGCCTCGTCAACAATTCGCAGTGGCTTCCACGCACCCAACTGCGCACGCCGGGCGATTTCATGTCGGCCACGGAACCCTCCTACGAAGGGCTCGTGAAAAAAGGCGACGATTTCGTCCTCCACCGTGCATGGGACTACGATCGCGACGGCACGGTCGTGCGAGTATTCCAGGCGCCTGACATTTACAGCGAATATGCGCACGTCGCGACGCTCATCGACAGCCGTGGGGGCGGTCTAGGCGATGTGACGGTGACTGGCCGGCGCGTCATCGCGAGCGCAGCAGCAGGATGGCTGATCTTCGATCTGCCGGCGACGTTCGCGGGCAAAGAGCTGCGGCAGGAATCCTTCGAGACGGGCAACGGCGGCGGCTGGACGCAGCTCGCCGGCAGTCAATGGTCGGTCGCCCAGAGCGGGGACTCGCGCGTGTTCCGCCAGGCCAGCACCGTCGGCGATGGCGGCGCGAGTTTCGACGCGGCGAACTGGGCCAATCAATCCATCCAGGCGGACGTCAAACCCACGGCCTTCAATGGCGCTGATCGCTGGGTCGGTCTCGCGACCCGCCGCAGCGATGCGTCGAACTATTATTACGTGACGCTGCGCAGCTCCGGCATCGTCGCGCTGAAACGGAACAAGAACGGTGCGTTCGCAAACATCGCGAGCGTCCCGTTCCCGGTCACGTTGAACCGCACCTATCGCGTGCGACTCGAATCCTTCGGCACGACCCACCGGGTTTACATCGATGGCGTTCGCGTGCTCGACGGCAATGACGAACAACTGATCGCAGGACACCCCGCGTTGCTCACGTATCGCGCCGCGGCGGACTTCGACAACGTGCTGGTGAGCCCATCCTGGACGACCACGGTTTACGCCGCGAGTGACGGTCCCAGCTACAGCAGCCCTGAGGATTACCCACAGCCCAAGCCCTGGACCTACTCGGGCACCGGCCAGTGGTACTGGATGAATGACGGGACCTTCTTCCGGCAGGCGTCCAGAACGGGCAATGCGCGCGCGGCCATCGATCCCGGTATCAACCAGATCGTGGATCAGATTGTCGAAGCGCGCGTGCGGGTGAACTCTTTTGGCGCGGGCACCGGCGAGAAATGGGTTGGCTTGATGGCGAGCTACACCGAGCCTGAGAACTTCCTCTACATGTCGCTGCGCAGTTCAAACCTGTTGACGTTGCGCCGGGTCGAGAGCGGCCGCATCCGTCAACTCGGTACGGTCGTGATGCCGGTTTCGCTCAACACCTGGTACCAGCTGCGGCTCGACGCGGTGAGCAACCGGGTACGAGCCTACGTGAATGGCAAGCTCATGATCGAGGTGGTTGAGCCGCACGCCTGGGCGGGCAACGGCGGCCTGGTTACGTACAAGGCCGCAGCGGACTTCGACGACTTCAGGGAGACCCAGCCGTAGCGGGGCAGGGTCGCCTTCAGGCCGCGGCGGGCGGCCGCTTCGTCTGCGCGCCGAGATAGTCGCGCTTGCCGACTGCCACGCCGTTGTGACGCAGGATGGCGTACGCGGTCGTGAGATGGAAAAAGAAATTCGGCACGGAATGCTGGATGAAGTAGTCCTGGCCCGTCATCCATTCGCCTTTCCAGCGCGGCTGGCTCACGACGCGCGTGGCGGCGCCTTCGAAATCTTTCGCGCTGAAGCTGTCGAGATAGCCTATGGTCCAGCGCACGCGCGCCTGCAGTTCTTCGATCGTCCTCTCTTCGTCGGGCTGCGATTCGGCCGGTTTGCCGGTGAGATAGGACGCGGCAAGCTTCACGGTGTCGCAGCAGATCTGGATCTGGCGCGCAAACGGAAGTTGATCCGGCGCGAGGCGCAGCGTGACGAACACATTGGGATCGAAGTTGCGCGCCGTAGCAAATTCGGTGGCAATGCTCAGCCACTTGTCGAGCTGGCCCAATTGTTTCTTGAACTGTGCGAATGTTTCGGTGTACATGCCGCGCAGGTTACGCGTTTTGTGTGACCTGCGATATCTCTCGGATGAATGAGGCCAATGAAAAGACGATGTTGAAACTCTACTCGGGACCTTTGAGCATGTTCGGCGCCAAGGCGGAGATCGCACTGCGCGAGAAGGGCGTCGAATTCGAACTTGAATTGGTCGCGTTCAGCCAGGCGCAAGGGTATTCCCCCAAACATCCCGAGGTGGTGCGGGTCAATCCGAAGCGCCAGGTTCCCGTGTTGATCGATGGCGATGTGGAGATCTTCGACTCCACGCAGATTTTCGAGTACGCCGAACATCATTGGCCGGAGCCTGCACTCTGGCCCGCATCGCCGGCGGCGCGCGCTGGCGCACGGCAACTCGAACACGCCTCGGATGAGGTCTTCTTTCCGCACGTGATCAAGCTCATGGGACTGCGCGCCAAGCCGGATCCGGTCAACTCGCCGGACTGGATCCAGGCGCGTGGGGGTATCGAGGCGTATTACACGAAGATGGAAGGATTGCTAGCTACCCGCGAGTACCTGGCGGCCAGCTTTTCGTATGCGGACATCGCGTTCTACATGGCGCAGTTCTTCGCGGCGCGTCACACCGTTCCCATGTCCGCATCGCATCCAAAGCTGCTCGGCTGGCGGCGGCGCATGGCCGCGCGCCCGGCAGCACGGGTGGTCATCGACCGGATGGCCGCCTACCTGCGCGGCATCGACTACCCGGTTCCCGACTATGGCATTTGACCGGGCCGCAGTGGCCGAATACACGCCCCGGCCCCGCCCATTCCATGGGAAACGACAAACAAGGTGGTTGCAATCAGCGATAGTGCCGTTGGCTACGTCGTCAAGCCCTCCTGGTGGCGGTCAGGTTAGATGCATCGGACGCGTCAAACGCCGCTACCTGCATTTCCCGGCCTATTAGGTTTTACAAGCGGCGCGCGCGCTGCCATTCTGAAGGCCAATGAACACACAAACAGCCGATTCGAATACTTTGTTGCGCGCCAGGACCCAACTCGAGGCCGTCCTGCGCGAGCACGAAAGCAACGATCCCCGGGGAGTCGATACCGGAACGCTGGCGCGCATGCTGGTCCACATGGACAACATCGCGAAGTCGGTGAGCGCGTCGCGCGAGGATCACGTGAATGCGTCGAAGCGGCTCAACGACTTCGCCAACACCGTCGAGCGCATCGCTCGCAGCGCCGCGCAGCCGTCGGCACCCCCCGTGGGAGATCCCATGACCGCGCTGGTGGAATCGCTGCGTGCCGCCGGGCGGGAATTGAGCAATGCCGGCGATCCACCGGCCTGGGCGCGCGTACCGAACGCATAAGACCTCGCGGTGAAGTAGATGCCAGATTCAAAACCTGTGTCTGAGCGGATTCGTGCGCGCCTGGAACAGGCGCAGCAACGCTTTCACGCCAATGACAACATCTCGGCGTTCATCGAGCCTGGTGAGCTCGAGGAGCTGCAGCAGGAGGTGGCGGCGAAGATGTCAGGCGTTCTGCAAAGCCTGGTGATCGACGTCGAACACGATCACAACACGCGCGAAACCGCGCGCCGCGTCGCGAAGATGTACGTGACCGAAGTGTTTCGCGGACGTTACGCGGCCGCGCCGCACATCACCGAATTTCCCAACGCCGCACATCTCAACGAATTGATGATTGTCGGTCCGGTGACAGTGCGCAGCGCCTGCAGCCATCACCTGTGCCCGATCATGGGGCGGCTGTGGATCGGCGTGATGCCAAATGAAGATTCCGATCTCATCGGCCTGTCGAAATATTCGCGCGTCGCGGAATGGATCATGTCGCGGCCGCAGATCCAGGAAGAGGCCATCATTCACCTGTCGGATCTGCTGGTGAGCATGGTGAAGCCCGACGGGCTGGCCGTGGTGATGGAGGCGGATCACTTCTGCATGCAGTGGCGCGGAGTGAAGGACAACGCTTCGAAGATGATCAACAGTGTGATGAAAGGTTCGTTTCTGAAGGATGGTCACCTGCGCCGGGAATTTCTCTCGCTCATCAACCTGAAGGATTGAGATCTCATGAAGCGATGCAGCGCGATTCTGGCCGGATGCGTGCTGGCGGCGGCGGCGTATGCCGGCGACCGGCTGAATGTGAAAACCGGGCAATGGGAAACGACCGTCACCACGAAGATCGACGGCAATCCCATTCCCAAGAATGTGCTCGATCAGTTGCCGCCGGACCGACGCGCGAAGATCGAGCAGGCGATGGCCACGCGGGCCGCGTCGAAGGCTGCCCCCAAGACCACGACCACTTGCATGACCGAAGAGGATCTCGACAAGGGCGTGCAGACGATGGACATCGGCGGCGACTGCAAGAAGACGATTCTGGCGCAGACGCCGACACACCAGGAGGTTGCGATCGAGTGCTCGCGCAACGGGGTGTCGACCAAGGGTCACATGACGGTGGACGCGCTCTCCAATGAGAGCATCAAGGGCAAGATGGAAATGAACGTCGGTGACGGCAAGGTGATTGGCGACTTCAGCGGCAAGTGGATCGGGGCCACGTGCCCGGAGTCGGTGAAGTGAGCTTCACGCCTCGCGTGAGGCGATGAAATGAAGATGCGCACATTGATTCTGGGCGCATCTTTGCCCGTGTTGCTCGCGGCATGCGCGGGTACTGCGCGGCCGGTGAAAACCGCGCTCGGCGTGAAGACCGGGCTTTGGGCGGTCGTCTACGGCTTTCGTGATCCAGGAGGCGAATTGCCCAAGGAATTTGTTGAACGACTGTCACCCGAGCAACGGGCGAGTTACGAAGAAGTTTTGAGGCTACGGGCGAAAAAAGATCCAAGGCAGCGTTCGACGGCACAGATGTGCGTGACTGCGATGGATCTGAGCGACGGCGTTTTTAACGCGTTCAACAGGCTCCCCAATGACAACTGCAAGGTTACTGTGCGCAGCGCGACCGCCGTGCATCAGGAATTGTTGTTTGACTGCAATCCGGATGGTGGGTCGGCATACACCCGTTTGTTGACGTTGGATGCTCCGACCAATGAAACGGTCAAGAGCACGATGGCGATTCTGGACCGACCCGTTAGTTCTGCTGTCGATCTGACCGGCACGTGGATCGGGGCTGCGTGTCCGGAGTCGGTGAAGTAGCAAGCGCGTCGAATCCGAGGAAGGATATGCGTCAATTGGTTTGTTTACTGTTGCTCAGCAGTTGCACGTTCGCGCAGACGCCGGCTACTGCACCAGCCGAAGACGTCAACCGGTTCTACGACTTCTCGCCGGACTCGCTCGTGAAAGAGGGCGTTCCGCAGGGCGAAGTCAAAGGCCCGTTCCTGCTGCCCAGCAAGGCGTATCCCGGCACGCAGCACGATTACTGGGTATACGTGCCGAAGCAGTACGACGGAAAGACTCCGGTCGCATTGATGGTTTTCCAGGATGGCCATGCGTTCAAGAATCCCGAGGGCGACATCCGCGCGCCGACGGTGCTCGACAACCTGATCGTGCGGCGCGAGATCCCGGTGATGATCGCGGTCTTCATTAATCCCGGCCGCACGCCGGAACAGCCGATGGCGAACCCGACGGAATGGGGCGATCGCACCTCGAACCGGCCCACCGAATACAACACGCTCGACGACAAGTACGCGCGCCTAGTCGTGGACGAGCTGCTGCCAGTGCTTTACGCCGAGTACAACATCTCGCGCGATCCTGAACAGCACGGCATCGGCGGCTCGAGCTCGGGCGCGATCGCGGCATTCACGGTCGCGTGGGAGCGGCCAGGCGTGTTTCGCAAAGTGCTGAGCAATGTCGGCAGCTTCGTGAACCTGCGTGGCGGCGATGCGTATGCGGACATCGTGAAGAAGTCGAAGAAGAAGCCGATCCGAATCTTCATGGTGGATGGGCGCAACGACAATCGCGGGCGGCCCGATGCTCCGTACGACGCGCGCAAGGACTGGTTTCTGCAGAACATCCGCCTGAGCCAAGCGTTGACCGCCAAGGGCTATGACATGAACTACAGCTGGGGAATCCAGAAACACGGGCAGGCGATGCTGCGCACGGTATTCCCGGAGATGATGCGCTGGCTGTGGCGCGATCACGCCGTGTCGAGTGATCCCGATGACGCGGTGGAGCGCTCGCTGAAGAGGTAGGCGCCTGCTAGGCAAACCTTCCGGTGGAATCGCCGTGCTTTTCGATCCCCTGCGCACCCATGCTGTCGGCCATGGAGAGGTAGAGGTTCGTGATCGGCGTCGACTCGGCTTTCACATAGCGGCCGGTCTTGAGCTTGCCGCCGCCGGAACCAGCGACGACTACGGGCAGATTGTCGTGCGTATGGCGATTGCCGTCCGCATTGCCCGAACCGTACAGGATCATCGAGTGATGCAGCAGTGACTGCCCATCGACATCCTGCGTCGCATCCATCTTCTCGAGGAAGACGGCCAGGCGCTCGACGTACCAGCGATCGATCTCCTGCACCTTCGCGATGATCTGCGCATCGTTCTTGTGATGCGTGAGATTGTGGTGACCTTCGGCAATGTTGATCTCATCGAAGCTGCGATTGCTGCCTTCGCGTGCGATGAGCAACGTGGCGACTCGCGTGGAATCCGTCTGGAACGCAAGCAGCAGCATGTCGAACATCAGCGCGATGTGTTCCTGGTAGCTCGCCGGCACACCCGCGGGGGCATCCACGCTCGGATTCTTCACCGCGAGCTTTTCTGAGTTCACGATGCGCTGTTCGATCTCGCGCACGCTTGTCAGGTACTGATCGAGCTTCTGCCGGTCGCGGCCATCGAGCCGCGTGTCGAGCTGGTGCGCATCCTGCATCACGTAGTCGAGGATGGAGTGCTGTTCCTGCTGCCGGCGCTTGAGATTGGCGACGCGCTCGTGCGGCGCCCCGGCACCAAACAACCTTTCGAATACGAAGCGCGGATTGTGCTCAGGGGACAGCGGCTGCATGGCCGAGCGCCACGCGAGGTTGTACACGTACGCGCAGGCGTAGCCCGAATCGCAATCACCGGCTTTACGCACGGCATCGCAGGTCAGCTCCAGCGACGAAAAGCGGGTGAAGTGACCGATCTGGCTCGCCACCACCTGGTCGATCGAGACGCCCGCGTGAATATCCGAGCCCGCGGTCTTCTTCACGCGCACACCGGTCAGGAACGTGCCGCCCGCGCGCGCGTGATCGCCCGCGCCATCGGGGCCAGCCTCCGCGCTTTCGTCGGCGAGGCCGGAGATGACCTGGAGCTGGCTGCGTACCTTCTCGAGCGGCGCGAGCGTCGGCGACAGGGCGAAATTCGTGCCCGCGTCGCCCGCCGGCCACCACGCGCCGGGGATCGTGCCGTTCGGCACGTACAGGAATGCCATGCGCGTCGGCGCGGTCTTCGCGGCCTTCGCCGCGAGCGCAATCGACGGATACATCGATTCGAACGCGGGCAGCGCGATGCATGCACCGATGCCGCGGAAGAAGCCGCGCCGGCTCAGGGCTTCATGCCGCTCCGCCGCGAGATTCCGATTGTGCAGTGGAGACTTGCTCATTTTCTTTGGGATCATGTTAGTTGGCCGCCGTGACAGTTGCCTGGGTGCGCATCTTCTGGAAGGGTGCAGATTCGATGACCCCCATCAGCAACGCGGAGAATTTTCCGTCGTTCTGATCGAGGCTCTTGACGATCTGGTCGATCGTTTCCACGTCGTAGTACTCGGGCCCGCGACCTACCGCATAGGTGAGCATCTTCGTCGTGAACGTACGATAAAAATCTTCGCGATGGGCCGTGGCGAGGATTTTCTTGAGCTCGCTCACGCTGTTGAAGGTCTCGCCCGTGATCAGCTGCCCGGGCGCTAGGATGGTCTGCTTGCGTTCCGTGTCGCGCCACATGCCGAGCGCGTTGAAATTCTCGAATGCCAGGCCGATCGGGTCCATGCGGTTGTGGCAGGAGGAACACGCCGGGTTCTCGCGATGCTTCGTCAGCGAATCGCGCAGCGTCGGCTCGCGCCCATCGTGCGCGACCTCGCTGGCCTCGAGCGCGGGCACGTTGGCCGGCGGCGGGGGCGGCGGCGTGCCGAGAAAATTCGCGAGTACGAACAAACCGCGTTTCACGGGCGAGGTGCGGTCCGGATTCGACGTGACGATCAGCGATGAACCCTGCGTCAGGACGCCGCCGCGCGGGTTGCCGGGCGGCAGCGTCACGAGGCGCATCTCTTCACCCGTCACGCCGAGGATGCCGTAGTGCTTCGCCAGCATCTCGTTGAGATACGTGTAGTTGCTGTCGATGAGTTCGGTCACCGGTCGATCGTCTTTCACGATGTGCTTGAAATAGAGCTCCGTCTCTTCGCGCATCGCCTTGCGCAGGTCGTCATCGAGTTCGATCTTCGGATTGGCGACGGTGTCGAGCAAAGCCGCGAGTTTCTTCGCGCCTTCCTCGTCCTGCCGCCGCCAGGCCTCGCGCAGCTGTCGCAGCGTGTCTTCTGCGCCGGCGTCGCGAATCAGGATCTCGCGCGCATTGCTCGAAAGGCCGGCGAGATCGCGCGCCTCGAGCCACTGGCCGGTGAAATTCTGCGACAACGCCTGCGCGCGCTTGTCGGCCAGCATGCGCTTCACCTGCGCGGGCAGGTTCTTGCGCAGCTCACCGCGCGCGGCCAGCGCGGACAATTCTTCGTCAGGCATCGTCGACCAGAGGAAATACGACAGGCGCGAGGCGAGGGAATATTCGTCGACGTCCGCCGCGTGGGCATCCAGCGGATGCGGCGCGGGTTGTTCGAGCCGGAACAGGAAGTGCGGCGAGGAGAGCACCGCCGCCATGGCTTGCGACACGCCTTGCTCGAAGCTCTTGCCCTTCTGCCGGTAGGTATCTTCGGCGAGCTTCGCGAGGCGATCCGCCGTGTCGTCGTTGAGCGGCCGGCGATACGCCTGCGCGGCGAACGTGCCTAACAACTCGCGCGCATAGGCGAGGCGTTCGGCGCGGCCGGCGGGAATCGGACGCGGGAAGAACCGGTCGTAGTTCGCGGGCTCGACCCATCGGTCACGCTCGAACGGGCCTTCGACCTTGAGGCTGTCGATGATGAGGCGCGTGGACTTGGGGCCCTTCGAGTTCTCACCGGTGCTCGCCTTGCCGGCGTCGAGCGAGGTGAATTCGAGGCTCAGCGTGTGCTCGGCCGCATTCCACTTGTGATCGGACTCGAAGGTGAGGGACTTCTCGTAGTAGTACGCGAACTCCTTGTTCAGGACTTCCTTGCCGTCGATCTTGAACACGAGGCGGCCGCGATCCGGCACGAATACGAAATCCCCGCGCACGCCGACGTCGAGCGTCACCTTGTACGAGCCGGCGCCGGGTGTCTTGATCTGCGCCACCACGCTCTTCGATTCGTTGTACGGGAAGCGCACGCGCCAGCTTTGTTCCTTGCCGTCCTGCGTCTTGAACGCGCTGGCCGGAACTTCCTGTTCGGCGACTTTGCGATCGGCCGTCGGCACGGTGTCCGCGACGATGACGGTGGCCGCGGCGACATACTTCTCCACCAGCATGGGCGAGACCGACAGCGCATCGCCGATGTTGTCGAACCCGAAGCCGGTGTCATCCGGCGGAAACTCGACTTCGGAGTTGAAGTCTGCGCCGAGCAGGTCGCGCACGGTGTTGCGGTACTCCACGCGATTGAGCCGGCGCACCGTCACACGGCCCGGATCGGGATTGCGCGGGTCGAGGTGGAAAACGTCTGATTTGATCCAGCGTTCGAGTTTCTGCTGGTCGGCAGCCGAAAGCCGCGGCTTCTGTTCGGCGGGCATCAACCCGGCGCGCGTATTCACCAGCACGCGCAGCCACAGGTCCTTGTCGAGGATTTCGGCGTCGGTTTCGAGGCCGTCGAAGGCAACCTTGCCCTTGTTGTACCCGTCGCCATGGCACTCGTAGCAATGGTCTTCGAGCATGGGATTGATGGTCTTTTTATAGACCGCCACTGCCGGATCTTCGGCATCGGCGGCAGAGACGGCGGACCACGCGAACGCCCCCGAGAGCAAAACCACAAATCCAGCGCCCATAATGGGCTTCAAAGACACCATCTGCCCCCGTTCGTACCTTTTGAAAGCGTTGCCATTTTGCTTGTTTTGGATGCTCAGGTCACGGCCAATGTTCCCGAAAAATCGTTTATAAATACCGCCTTCCATAAGCCAGCAAGGGGCCTGCTCATGTCCAGTTCTTTCAATCGCCGGAATTCATTGCTCGCGATTTCGGCTGTCGTCGTCTGCGCGTCCGTTTACGCCGCCACCCCGGCCGAAATGCAGAAGGCGCGTCACGAACATTTCGAACAACTGGGCGACGCATTCAAGGCCGTGCGCGACGAAAGCAAGCAGACGAGTCCCGATTTTGCCGCGTTACTGAAGAGCGCCGAGACCGTGCAGAAAGCCTCCGTCAATCAGCCGCAGTGGTTTGCGAAGGGCACGGGTCCCGAAGCTGGCAAGACGCGCGCGCTGCCCGAGATCTGGAGCAAACCGGCTGATTTCGAAGCCGCGCAGAAGATGTTCGCCGACCGCGCACCGGGCCTGGTTGCCGCGGTGAAGACAAAGGATGTCGGCGCCGTGAGCAAAGCGTTCAAGGAACTCGGCGGCGCTTGCAAAAATTGCCACGACACCTTCCGCTCGCCTGAGGAATGAGCCGCGTCCGGGTCTGGGACGTCCCGACCCGTCTCGTTCACTGGCTGATCGTGCTGCTGATCGCCGCGTCCTGGTGGACCGGCGAGACGGGCCGCATGGACTATCACCGCTACAGCGGATACCTGCTGCTCGGTCTTGTTAGTTTCCGGATCTACTGGGGCTTTGCCGGCGGCTCGACGGCGCGCTTCCGCCAGTTCGTGCGCGGGCCGCGCGCAATCTGGACATACCTGCGTGGGCAATTGGACACGCGGCCTGGCCACAACCCGCTCGGCGCGTTCAGTGTCGTGATATTGCTTGCGCTGCTCGCCGCGCAGATCGGCCTCGGGTTGTTTGCGGTGGATGTGGATGGCATCGAATCCGGTCCGCTGTCGACGCATGTCAGTTTCGCGACGGGCCGCATCTGCGCGAAGCTGCATCATCAGGTTTTCGACCTGCTGCTGGTGCTGATCGTCGTACACATCGTCGCGGTGCTGTTCTACGTGTTCGTGAAGAAGCAGAACTTGATCTCGGCCATGTTCCATGGCAAGCGCGAATACCCGCAGGAGTTGCCGGCGGTGAAGAGCGCCTCGATCGCCCGTCTCGTCATCGGCGTCGTGGTCGCGGCCGCGGTGGCTTGGTTCCTCACCCGCGGCTGAGCGCCACTGGCGATTTTTGTCGTCGAAACCCAACGGAAAAAGACGTCCGCGATGAATCGCGTTCAAGTTGTCCCACGCACTTGTGAGGCGTGTGCGTGCGAGTCAGCGGATACACCGCATTCGAACTGGCCGCTTTCGACGATCGAACGCGGATCTGCCGATGTGAGCGCGATCAACCCGGAGGTCTAATGACCTCAAGATGAATTCGAGTTCCAGCATCGCCCAAGGTTGGCCGCAGCGCAAAGCGCGACTTCTCGACAAAGATGAAGTACCTGCGTCAGGCGCGCACCTCGTCACTCCCTGGATGGGCTATGCGCACCATGGCATCTACGTTGGCGACGGCAAGGTCGTGCACTACGGTGCGTTGATGTACGACATCATTCGCAAACCAGTGGAAGAGGTGTCGCTCGCGGCCTTTGCTGGAGGTCGGGCGGTGTTCGTGATCGAGCACGCCGAGAGCTGTCTCGATGCGGCGGAAGTCGTCGCGCGTGCGCGTTCGCGCATCGGTGAGAAGAAATACCGCCTGCTGACCAACAACTGCGAGCACTTCTGCGAGTGGGCGCTGCACGGGATTGCGCGCAGCTTCCAGGCGGAAACTTCGCTGGCGTTCCCCCGGCTGGTGGGAGAACGGCTGCAGACCGCATTGCTGCGCTGCGTTCAAAAGGTGCTGAAACTGCGCCGTCCGGCGCGCGTTCGAATCGAAAAGTAGACTTCGCCAGGCGGATTGCAACTCTTCCGCGGCCCCGCGCGTCTCAGTAGCAGACATCGTGCAGGGAGCATCCATGAAATTTGTTGCGCGCTCGGTAGCGGGAGCCTTGCTGTTGATCCCGGTAGCGGGTTTCACGCAAATACCGGCGTTGCTCCCGCAGGGGGACGGTCCGAACAACATCCCGCAGTTTTTTACGTTCATGAATTCCGAAGTGGCGCGGTTTGGCGCGGGCGAGCTACTCATCATCGGCAAGATCGCTCGCGCCGGTACGACCCACGACGACGACGCAGCGACCATTGCCGCGGCGAGGCGCCGCGCGGTAGTCAGAATCGCGGCGGGATACGAGCCGGCGCTCGCGTTCCTGCAGGAACTGCAGGCCGCTCGCAAGAAATGCGTGAAGACTTCGTAGCGGCCGCATACCAGGCGGCAATCAGCGCTACAGCGTGAAGGGCTTCAGCACCGTGATGCGGCTCGTCCCCACGGGCGCGTGCCGATTGCCCGCCAGCCGCGCCCATGCGGTCGCGATATGCCGATTCATGTCCGGCTGCGCCAACAGATCCTCGAACAGAACCTGGCGTGCCCCAGGTTCCCTCGGGTTGAGGGCCTCATTCGGGACAAGATAGGTCATCCCTGGTATCCGCCATTGTCGAGGTACTGCTTCTCTTCGGTCGTGGTCTCACGTCCGAGAATCCTGTTGCGATGAGGGAAGCGGCCGAAGCGCCGCACGATGTCGCGATGGTGCTCGGCGTGTGCGAGGTCATCGGGCCCGGTACGCCGCGCCAGCGCCACGGAGCGTTCCTGGTCGGCGAGATCTTCCGAATGCGCGAAGGGGAGGATCAGGAATTTCCGCAGGTCCTTCGGCAGGAGTTGGTCGTAGCCGGCCGAGAAGGCAGTATTTGCCGCCTTGCGCGCCAGCATGTCGGTGTCGTACATGCGCGGGGTGTCGCGGAACGCGTTGCGCGGAAACTGGTCGAGCAGCAGAACGAGCGCGAGGGCACCTTCGGGCGTGCTTTGCCACTGCGTGAATTCGCCGCGCGCCGCCGCCTCGTGATCCAACAGGAAGCGTTCGCGGAAGAGGCGGTCGAATTCCGCATCCTTGGCGAACCAGAGCGCGGGGCCGGCGTCTTGCCAGAATGCGAGCACCTTGAGGGCCTCGGGGTTCGGTGCGATCAGCGGGGTTGCGGTGTTGTCGTTCATCGGGTCGTCAGTCCAGAAGCCGGCGGGTTCGGCGTGGGTCAGGGCAGCCGTCATGAGCACGGCAAAAATAAACAGGGTCCAGGTAGCAAGAGCGATTCAGGTCTTCATGTGTTTCCTCCGGCGCGCAGAATCGCCTCGAAATCGTGCTGAAGCCAGTGATACGATTTCATACATATGCTGAATAAGACTAATCTCGCGCGGATCGACCTGAACCTGCTGGTGCTGTTCGAGGCCGTGCTCGAGGAGCGCCACGTGGGTCGCGCCGCGGGCCGGCTGCACGTGTCGCCGTCAGCCGTGAGTCACGGGCTCGGTAGATTGAGGCGGCTCATGCACGACCCGTTGTTCCTGCGTCAGCCCAAGGGTGTGGTGCCTACCGAGCGCGCCAGGCTGCTGGCAGCGCCCATCGCGGACATCCTCGAGCGCGCGCGGCAGGTCCTCGACGAGGCCGAAGCCTTCGATCCGGCGAGGTCCGCGCGGCGCTTCATGATCGGTGCGCCCGACGGCGCGTCATCCGTCATCCTGCCGGCCTTGTTAGCCGAGGTGCGGCGCAGCGCGCCCGGCATCGACCTTGGCGTGCGCAATCTGGTGGCGCAGTTCGACGCCGCGTTCGCAGGACTCGACGAACGCACGCTCGACGTGGCGTTGCTGCCCGTGCGGGATGTTCCCGCGCGCTTCGTCGCGCGCACGCTGTACGACGAGGATTTCGTCCTGGTCCGGCGCGCCGGCAGCCCCACCGCCAGGACCATGAACGTCGCGAATTACGTCGCGGCGCCGCACCTGGTCGTATCGACGAGTGGCGATCCACAAGGCCCCATCGACAAAGAGCTGGCGAAGCGCGGCTTGAGCCGGCGCGTCGTGCTGACGGTGTCGAATTTCATGCAGGCGCTGGCGATCGTCGCGGAGTCCGATCTGATTTGCGCGCTGCCACGGCAGTTCGTGGCCAAGCACGGACCCCGCTACAAGGTGATCACTTCCGAGCCGCCGTTTCCCTTCCTGAGCTCGCCGATTCGCGCCATCGTGCCGCAGGCGGCGATATCCGACGGCGGGCTGGCCTGGCTGCTGGATGCCATCGAAAGGGCCGCCAAAGTGGCCCGTTCCAGGGCTTCGAAAAAATAGTCGAAGTCGCTGCGGCAAAATGTCGAGCCCGCGGGCGGCCAATCGTCAATCTCACGAACAATCCTTCCGGGCGCCCATGCGCCGCAATTTGAGGAGTCGGAAATGAGCGTCATGACCCCCACCATCACCGCCTTTGAACGGTCACCCGACGGCGGCAAGGGGCTGGCGCGGGATACGCGCGTGCGCTGGGCGCTCGAAGAAGTGGGCCAACCCTACGAGGTTCGCCTCGTTTCGTTCCGTGCGATGAAGGAACCCGCGCATCTGGCGCTGCATCCTTTCGGCCAGATTCCGACCTATGAGGAAGGCGATCTCGCCTTGTTCGAGACAGGAGCGATCGTGTTTCATCTCGCCCAGCGCCATGCCGGCCTGCTGCCGGACGATGCGAATGCGCGGGCGCGCGCGATCACCTGGATGTTTGCAGCGCTCAGCACCGTGGAACCGCCGATCCTCGAGCTCATATCCGCCAGATTTCTGGAGGGCGACAAGCCCTGGACCAAGGAGCGCCTGCCTCTCGTCGTGGATCGCATTCGCAACCGACTGCACGAACTGTCTGCTCGCCTGGGCGATGCCGACTGGCTCGACGGTGCATTCAGCGCGGGCGACCTGATGATGGCGTCGGTGCTGCTCAGGCTGAAACCCTCGGGCATCCTGAACGAATTTCCGAGCCTGGCCGCCTATGTCGCCGGTGGCGAAGCGCGGCCTGCCTACCAGCGGGCGTTCGCTGCGCAACTGGCGGTCAACACCCGGCCCTGATCCTGGCTACTGCGGCTTTCCCTTCGACCCGTCGCGCACGAAGATATTGCCGGTGAAGGAGCGCATTTCGAAATCCGGCCCGCCGCCATTGATCGTGCCCGACAGCGCCTTGTTGATCTCGATGCGATAGCGTCCACCTTCCTTGCGCGTATCTTCGATCGTCGGCTTCGAGCTTTCGGGCAGCAGCTTCAACTCGAAGTCCGTGAAGATTTCGCCCTGGTCGCTGCGCAGTTTCAGGTTCGCCTTGGTGGAGGCGGGGAAGCTCACATCGACATCGCCGTTGAGCGTGGTGAATGCCATGGGTTTCTGCGGCGCGACCCGGGACATCGTCACGTGTACGCCGCCGTTGGTGGTGTGTGCCACGACCGAACCGCCCACGCGGGTCAGCGTGATGCCGCCGTTGACATTGCCGATCTCGAGCTCGCCATCGACGCCATCGACCGTGACCTCGCCGCCGTTGACCGTCGAGATTTCGAGGTTGGTCTTTGCCGGTACCTCGATGGTGAACTTGTAGAAACGGTTCGGGCTTCCAGCGGCAATTGCGACCCGATTGTTTTCCTCTTCCACACTGAGCGGCGCGCGCTGGGGTATGCGGCGCAGCCCATTGGCGTCGGGCTTGCTGGTTTTCTCGCCGTCATCGTCCACGTGCGCTTCGACCAGCACGTCCTTTCGATCCGTGCCGCGCACCGCGATGCTGCCCTGGATGAGCCCGAGGTGCACGGTGGCCAGGCGGGTGGGATCGCTCAGGGAAATGATGCCGCGCTCGTTCGCTCCTTGTCCCGCTGCCGCGCCGCATACCGCGAGCGCCGCCAGACCAGGGAGTGTCAGCTTGAAAATTTTCATCGAGAATTCTCCTTGCCTTGGCGGTGCAGAACACGCACGTCGCCGTTGAATGTGTCGAGTGTCAGCAGCGGTCCGCCAGAGCCGATGCGCACGGTTGCGTATGGATTCGTCTGGTAGACCAGCTTCCCGTTCTTGCGCTCGGGCACCGCCGCCGCCTTGATCGGGCGCGGTTCCGAATCGAAATCGGTGTACAGGCCGCCGCTGAAAGTTTTCATGTCGAGGTCCGCCGCGAATGCATCGGGCATCGACAGCACGAGATCGCCGTTGATGGTGCGAAACAGCGAGTTTTCGCGTGGCGCGGCTACGAACGAAGCTTCGATGCCGCCATTGACGGTGGTTGCTTCACCTGAACCTGCGATGTCGATCAACTCGATCGGGCCATTGACGCTGCGGACGTTGAAATCCGCGCGCATGCCTTTCACGGTGACCTCGCCCTCATTGATCGTGCACAGAACGATCTGGGTGTTCCTGGGCACGCGGATCTTGAAGTCGAAGCGGACTTCGTACTGCGGCCATTCGCGATTGCGCTGGCCTGATTCCTCACCGCAGGTCGTGCCGTACTGGTACCGCCCGATTGCGCGGAGCGTGCCGGCGTTGTCCGCGGTTTCGAGCACGACGTCGCGCTGCGCCTGCTGCAGTTCGTCGGCGGTCTTCGCCCTGATCGATTTTGTGACGGTCATGTCGACGTCGGCGCCGTCGTAACCTTCAACGTCGATCACGCCATGGACCGTGCGCACCTCGAGTACGTGCGGGTCTGGGCCTGCGAAGTGCAGGGTGTGGTGCGTCGTTTCAATCTTGTCAGGCTGCTCCGCATGTGCGGCGCAAAAAATACCGGTCAGCGAAAGTACCGACACGATGGATGCGGTCGTTCTCATGACTCGACTCCCAGGTGTTTGATGCCCCACGCGGCGCGCGTGCGCACGGTTGCATTCGGCGCGGCTTCGGACAGCTTGCGCAGCGCACCTACCGCGCCACGGTCCTGCGTTTCCACCACGAAGTCGATCAGCGCCATCTGCACGAGCGGCGAGCGCTGGGTGTCCAGCGCGTCGATGGCCGCGCGGCGCACGACCTCGCGCTCGGCGAATCGCTTCAGCGCATCGACGCTGGCGAGCCGCACGTTGACGTTGGTGTCGTGCTTCAGTGTGTCGAGCAGTGCCGTGACGATTTCATCCCCGGATCCGTCGACCTGATTGCTGAAGCTGACGCCGCGCAGGCGTTCGCTCGCGGACTGCTGTTGCATGAGCGACAGCGTCACCATCTGCCGCAGGTCACGCAGCTCCTGAGACAGCGCGGCGACTTCGGGCGTGGCTGCGGGCGCGCGTTCGGACGCGCGCCCCAGCACCACGCCGACGGCCAGCACGAGCGTTGCAGCGCAGGCGGTGACCAGCGGATGGTTCCATTGAAAGCGTGGCTTCACGAAGCGAGCCTGGTTTTCCTGCTCGCGTTCGATCATTGCCTCGACTCCGGCGCGCAAGCCGCGCGAGTTCGGCACCGGCGCGGGAATCGTGCCCAACGAATGCCAGGTAGCAGCCAGTCCCTCGACTTCCTGCAGGCAGGCCGCGCAGCCGCCGAGGTGCTGCTCGATGGCCGCCCGCGTGGCCGCGTCGGCGGCGCCGGTTAGATAGTCCGGGAGCTGTTCGGAAACTTCTTCACATTGCATGGCAGTCTCGATTCCAGGTTCAGAAAAATGTCGCGCAATTCCTTCAGCGCGCGGTGCACGCGCACCTTGATCGTGCCGACGTCGACGTCGAGCAGCTCGGCGATCGCTTCGTATTTCATCTCTCGATAGCGCGCGAGCACGATCAGCTCGCGCTTGTCTTCGCGCATCGACAGCAGCGCGCGCTGCAGGCGCGCCGCCTCGCTCTCGTCCTCGAGCTGGCGTTCGGGACCGGGAGCGGGGTCCTCGCCATCCATCGATTCCTTGTAGGGTGCGGTGAAGTCGCGCCGCCGGTAGTAGTCCGCGCGTGCATTGCGCGCGATGCGGAATAGCCAGGCGGAGAAGGGCGCATCGCCGCGCCAGGTCGCGCGGTATTTGAGAATGCGCTCGAACACGTCCTGCACCAGGTCCTCCGCAATGGCGCGGCTGCCGGTCATCCGCGCGAGAAAATCGAACAGCGCCAGATGATGGCGATCGAACAGGCTGCCCAGCTTCGCCAGGTCTCCCCGTTGCACGGCTTGCATCAAAGCCTCATCGGTCATCGTCATTGCGTTGTTTACTCGGCCGGGAGGAAATGGTTACTAACCTTTTGGCGGTGCCTGCCGTCTTAGCAGGTACAACGGATCGTCCAGGGGTAAATCATGAGACTCGGGAAACTGGCGCGGACCCTTCTGATCGGCGCCGTGTGCGCCGCGGCGCCCGTATCTGGCCAGGATGCCGTCCGCATGATTGCGGCCGTCGAGGGTCCGCACGCGGCCAAAGAGGGCGAGAAGGCGTTGACGCTCGCCGAGGCCATGGCCGCCAACCACGTGCCGGGCGTGAGTGTTGCGGTCATCTGGAACTACCAGATTCATTGGGCGCACTCCTGGGGCGTCGCCGATGTGGAATCCAGGGCGCTCGCCACCGACCGGACGCTCTACCAGGCGGCATCGATAAGCAAGCCGGTCGCCGCGATGGCGTCGCTCAAGGCGGTACAGGACGGCAAGTTCGGGCTGCACCAGGACATCAATACCATCCTCAAATCCTGGAAGTTAGCCGGCAGCCCGTTCGGCGGCGGCGATCCGGTAACCCCGAATACCTTGATGAGTCACACGTCGGGCACCGGCGATGGATTCGGCTTCCCGGGCTATGAACCGGGCGCGCCGCTGCCGACGATCCTGCAGATCCTGAATGGAGAAAAGCCTTCCAATGTCGGGCCGGTGTTGTTAGTCCGTCCGGCGTTGAAGGCGATGCAGTACTCGGGCGGCGCGGTGACGATTCAGCAGCTGGCATTGACCGATGCGGTCGGCAAGCCATTTCCCGAAATCATTCGCCGTTGGGTGCTCGAACCCATCGGCATGACGGACAGCACGTACGAACAGCCGCTGCCGAAAACGCTGGAAGCACGCGCGGCGCGGGCGCACGGCAGGGCGGGAGAGAGCATGGGCGCGCGCTGGCACGTGTACCCCGAGCTCGCCGCGGCCGGGATGTGGACCACTCCTACGGACCTCGCGAAGTTCGCGGTGGAATTGCAGAAGGAATTGGCCGGCAGGTCGACGCTCGTGCTCAACCAGGCGAGCGCCAAGCAGATGGTGACGCCAGTCGGCGTCGGTGACTTCGCGGTTGGCTTCTCGATCAAGCGGTATGGCGAGGGCTGGTACTTCGACCACGGCGGCAGCAACTGGGGTTTTCAGTGCCGCCTCGTCGGCCACGTCGCGAAGGGTTACGGAGTCGCGATCATGACCAATGCGAATAGTGGCGCACCGCTGATCGAAGACATGCTGGACCGCGTCGCTGCCGCTTACGGTTGGGACGTCCGCGACAAGCCGGTGCCGCGCTGAGCACGTCGGCAGTTAGTGGCCGTGATTGCTGGAAGTGGCCGCGACTTCGGCGTCGTGTTGCAACAAATACGAGCGAATGCCGGCGAGCCCGTCGTCCTGCATTTGATTGAAGATGACGGTCTGCGGCTTCGAGAGGATCTGTGCTGCGCGCTCGCGCACACTCATGCTGAATCGGCTGGCCGACTCGAACCGTTGTTCGGTGGTGGTGTCCGTGCTTGGGTAATAGAGCATGCCGCCCACTAACCCCACTCCCTCGAGCGCCGCGCCTTGCCGATCAACTTCAGCCATCAGACGCGAGCGCTCCTCGGCGAGCGCGGCAATGAGCTGTTCTCGTTGTTCGTCCGACATCGAATGTTCGGCGGGCAATTGCTCGCGAAAGCGGTTTACTTCACCGCGCTGCATGAGCGTCTGCTGGTAGGTCTGAAAGCGCTCGCTCTTCTCGGCACCGAGCAAGTCTTCTATTTGCCGCTTTCGCAATAGTTCGTCCGGATCGCCTTGCGTGCGCAGATCGCATCCCTTGGTGAACTGGCAACGCAGGCTCGCAGCGCTCCCTGCGGTCATCTGTTCGGCGAGCAGATCCAACAAGCGGTCTGTCTCCTCTGCACTCAAGCCCAGAAATTGCTGGAGGCCGGTGTACGACGTGCGCAGGTTGCCCTTCGTGGCTTTGACCGCACTCGCACGTGACTCGGGGTTTTCGAGGATGCTCAGGTAGCGATTGCCATTGAGCGTTCGTTCCCCCTCGAGCTTCAATCTCACGAACTCCTCAGAGCCAGGCTCGTGCTCGGGCTTTGATGCTTGCGAGGAGCTGCTCGGAAGCAATGCGACTTCCGGCTGAGCCAGCGAGGCTGGCGGCGGAAGCGCCGGGGCCCCACGCGCGTTTGCGGTGACCCGCTGCTGCTCGATGTGGAGCTGTCGGCTCAGATAGAGAGTCGATGACGCAAACAGCAACGTCGTCACGCCGAAAATGACGGCGGGTTTGTTCACGAGACCGCCCTGGACCTTTACTTGTACCCGCGCCACACCCACTCCAGCGCCTGCGGCAGAGTCTGCTCGCGGACGTTGCGATCGCAGTGGCCCGAGTTCAGCGCAAAGCTGTACTGGTAGTGATAACCCTTGTTCTTGAGCACGGCCGCCATGCGGTGGTTAGCCGTCACCCAGTCGTGCATGTCGTCGCGCATCACGTTCGGGTTGTAGAGATCGCGGTCGCCGACGTGCATCCAGATGCGGATCGGCTTCGGCTCCGATTGAGCGATGATCGACTCGTGGTAGCCCCACGCGCCGCCCGGCGTCTCGGGATTGAACGGCCACTGCTGGTTCACGAACGTGCCGGAGTAGCTGATGATCCGGTGGTACCACTCAGGGTGAAACCACGCCATCGTGAACGCCGCCGCGGCGCCGGAGCTGCAGCCCATCGCCGCGCGGCCGTCGGGCTTGCGCGTAAGCTTCACTTTGTAATTCTTCTCGACCGCCGGCAGCACTTCCGCTTCGATGAACTCGGCGAACTTGCCCGACAGCGTGTCGTATTCCAGTCCGCGCTCGCTGCCCTGGGCGTCGCCACCGCCGTTCTGGATCATCACGACTATCATCGCCGGGACGCGCTTCTGCGCAATCATGTTGTCGAGGATGGTGGGCAACGTCGCATCGGGTTTGCCCATCGCGGGCCCGTCATGCGTAACGATGAACGGCGCGGCCGAACCCTTCTTGTACTGCTTGGGAATGTAGACCGTGAGCGTGCGCTGATACGGCGCCGCACGTGTCTCGACGATCAAGGTCTTCGGGTTGTCAGGGTCGACCGTGCCGAACACATCGCGGCCAATGCCCGGATAGAACTTGCTGTCTTTCGAATCCAGCTGGAACTGCTCAACCGCGCCCTGCGGAACGCCTTCGACGACGGTCAGTTCGCGCGGCGGAACGTACGTTGGCCCGATGACGAAATCGCCGTCCGCATCGACGGGCGCGTTGCCGCCCATCACCGTGAACTTGGGGGCGCCGGGTCCGTCCGCGGCGCGCGTCGGCGGAGTGGGGCGCGGGGCTTGCGCACTCGCGAGCGCGGCAGCCATGAGACAACCAACACCCAAAGCGATGCGAAGTGAAGTCGAGTTCTGCATGGATCCCCCGTTGTGACGGGTGATCCTAACTCTTCATCGGCACCTGCGGCATCCCCGCGAGCAGCTTGTCCAACGTGATCGGGTAATCGCGTACGCGCACGCCGGTGGCGTTGTAGATCGCATTTGCCACCGCGCCGGAGATACCGCAGATGCCGAGCTCGCCGACGCCGCGCGCCTTCATCGGCGACGACATCGGATCGGTCTCGTCGAGGAAGATGACTTCCGTATGCGGGATATCCGCGTGGACTGGTACTTCGTAACCCGCGAGATCGTGGTTCACGAAATAGCCGACGCGTTTGTCGATCGCGAGTTCTTCCATCAATGCCGCGCCCGCGCCCATGGTCATGGCGCCGATCATCTGGCTGCGTGCGGACTTCGGATTCAGGATGCGGCCCGCGGAAACCACCGCGAGCATGCGGCGGATGCGCACCTCACCAGTGGCGGAATCGACGCCGACTTCGACGAAGTGCGAGCCGAAGCTCGCCTGCAGAGTCTTTTTGGACAGATCGCCGAATTCGATCGCGTCTTCGGCGGAGAGGCCCGCAGGCCCCGCGGCCGCGGCGAGCGTCATGCTCTTCTCGCCCACATGAACTCGGCCGTTCTCGAAAACCGCTTCGGCCGGATTCAATCCTGCCTTTTGCGCCACGGCTTCGCGCAGCTTCACGCAGGCGGCGTACACGCCCGAGGTGGAGCTGTTGGCGCCCCATTGGCCGCCGGAACCCGACGACACCGGGAACAGCGAATCGCCCAGGCGCACGACCACATCGTTCAGCGGCACGCCCATCATTTCGGCCGCAGTCTGCGCGATGACCGTGTAGCTGCCGGTGCCGATGTCCGTCATGTCGGTTTCGACGGTGACGATGCCTTTTGAGTCAATCTTCACGCGCGCACCGGACTTGGTGGTCGGGCTGCCGCGAAACGAGCCCGCCACGCCCAAACCTAACAACCAGCGTCCGTCGCGCACCGCGCCCGGCTTCGGGTTGCGTTTCGCCCAGCCGAAGCGCTGCGCGCCCTGTTGCAGGCACTCGACCAGCTTGCGCTGCGAGAACGGCCGGCCGGGCTTTTCCGGATCGACCTGCGTGTCGTTCATGACGCGAAACGCGACCGGGTCGAGTCCTAACTTCTCCGCCATCTCGTCCATGGCGATTTCCACGGCCATCGAGCCCGGCGCGTCGCCGGGCGCGCGCATTGCATTGCCTTCCGGCAGGTCGAGCACGCACAACCGCGTAGTCGACATCCGATTGGCGGCCGCATACATCGGCCGCGAATAGAGCACAGCAGCTTCGGGTCCGCCGCCGGCAATATCTCCCGACCAGCCTTCGTGGCCGAAGGCGGTGATCTTGCCGTCCTTGTTGGCGCCGATGCGCACGCGCTGGATGGTCGCGGGACGATGCGTCGTGTTGTTGAACATGAACGGCCGCGGCAACGCGACCTTCACCGGCGTCTTCGCGGCGCGCGCGCCGAGCGCTGCCAGCAACGCTTCGGCCCGCACGAACAACTTGCCGCCGAATCCGCCGCCGATGTACGGCGAGATCAGCCGGACATTCGCTTTTGGAATTCCGAGCGTCTTCGCCATGTCGCCCACGCCCCAGTCGATCATCTGGTTCGCGGTCCACAGCGTGAGCTTGTCGCCGTTCCAGGCAGCGATGGAGGCATGCGGCTCCATCATCGCGTGCGCGTGATCCGGAGTCGTATAAGTGGCGTCGACCTTCACGGGCGCCGCGGCGAATGCGCCGGCAAAATCCCCCACGGCGGTATCCGCCGGGTCACCCCAGATGTCCTTGGGGTTGCCGGCCTCCTTGACCTTCGCGAGATCGTACGCGCCCTCGGTCTTGGCGTACTTCACGCGGATCAACTGCGCGGCCGAGCGGGCCTGCTCGAACGTCTTTGCCACCACCAGCGCGATCGCCTGGTGGTAGTGCTGGATGTCCGGCCCGCCTAACAAATTCGCCGTGTTGAAGTCACCCTTGGTGAGCTTGCCGGCATTCTCGGCCGTGACGACCGCCAGAACCCCGGGCGCGGCTTGCGCGGCAGTCACGTCCAACGAGGTGATGCGGCCCTTGGCGATGCCGGCTCCGACGATGTAGCCGTACGCGGGATTCTTCGCGCCTTGTTGTTCGTAGGCGTAGGGCGCCTTGCCGGAGACCTTCAGCGGTCCATCGATACGATTGGTGGCGATGCCGACCACCTTGCCGCGGTCGATGGGATTTTTAGTCGCGGGAGTGTCGAATTTCATGGTTACGCCCCCCGTGCCTGTTCGAGCACTGCGCCGAGCGTGCGTTCGACCAGCGTCAGCTTGAACGCGTTGTCGTCCGTGGGCGTGGCGCCGGCTAACAAGCCAGATGCGACCGCTTTGGCGCCGCGCGGCAAATCCGACTCGGCAGCCTCGACGCGCCAGGGCTTGTGCGCGATACCGCCGACGGCGACGCGGCCCGTGCCGTCCTTCTGCACGATCACGCCGATGGAAACCAGCGCAAAGGCGTAGGACGCCCGGTCGCGCACCTTCTGATAGATATGAGTGCCGCCCGCGGGTTTCGGCAGCGTGACCGCCGTGATCAACTCGCCGGGTTGCAGCGTGTTCTCGATATGCGGCGTGTCGCCGGGCAGACGATGAAAATCCGCGATCGGAATCTTGCGCGCGGCGCCGGCCGCATTCACGGTCTCGACGATTGCGTCCAGCGCGCGCATCGCCACTGCCATGTCACTGGGATGCGTCGCGATGCACGCGTCGCTTACGCCTATCACGCCCAGTTGCCGGCTCACGCCACCGAGCGCGCTGCAGCCACTGCCAGGCTGGCGTTTGTTGCAAGGCTGATTCGTATCGTAAAAATACGCGCAGCGCGTACGTTGCAGAAGATTGCCCGCCGTCGTCGCCTTGTTGCGCAACTGGCCGGAGGCGCCGGCCAGCAACGCGCGCGACAACAGGGCGTAGTCGCGCCGCACGCGTTCGTCCGCGGCGAGATCCGTGTTGCGCACCAGCGCACCGATGCGCAAGCCACCCTCGGGCGTTACTTCGATCTTGTCGAGCTTGAGTCCGTTGACGTCGATCAGATGCCGGGGCGTTTCGATCTCGAGCTTCATGAGGTCGAGCAGGTTGGTGCCGCCGGCGATGAACTTGGCGCCGGGCGTGCGTGCGGCGGCTGCGGCGGCCTGCGCGGGAGTCGTGGCGCGTTCGAAGCTGAAGGCTTTCATGCTTTGCTCCCGCCGGCGCCGGCTACTTCCGTGATTGCATCGATGATGTTCGAGTACGCGCCGCAGCGGCAGATGTTGCCGCTCATGCGTTCGCGCAGTTCGGCGCCCGAGAGCAGCGGCTTTTCGGTGAGATTCGCCGTCGCGTGGCTCGGAATGCCGGCCTTGATCTCACCCAGCACTGCGACCGCGGAGCAGATTTGCCCGGGGGTGCAGTACCCGCATTGATAGCCGTCGTGTTTCACGAACGCGGCCTGCATGGGATGCAGGTTTGCGGGGGTGCCGAGGCCTTCGATCGTCGTGACTTCGTCGCCGTCGTGCATGACCGCGAGCGTCAGGCAGGAATTGATGCGGCGGCCGTCGACAATGACCGTACAGGCGCCGCATTGGCCGTGATCGCAGCCCTTTTTGGTGCCGTTGAGCTTCAGGTGTTCGCGCAGCGCGTCTAACAACGTCGTGCGCGTGTCGAGCTTCAGCGTCTGCGGTTTGCCGTTGACGTTGAGCGTGACTGTCTGGATGGTCGGCGCGTCAGAAGTGTCTGACTGGCCGCGCGCGACCAGCGGGACTGCGGTGGCGGCGGCCGAAGCCGTGCCCGCTTTCAGCAAGTCGCGCCGGGTGAGTTCGAAATCGGAACCTGGCATGGGAGACCTCCCGCTGGGGTATCCCAAGCTTGGCGCTAAAGCGTCGCCATGTCGATCACAAATCGATAGCGCACGTCAGATTTTTCCATGCGTTTCCATGCCTCGTTGATCTCATCCATCCGGATCATCTCGCAGTCCGGCAGGATGTTTTTCGCCGCACAGAAGTCGAGCATCTCCTGCGTCTCGGCAATGCCGCCGATCGGGGAGCCTGACAACCGGCGCCGGCCCAGCAGGAACGGCACGCTGGACATCTCGTCGATCGGGCCGACCTGGCCCACCATGACCATCGTGCCGTCGATATCCAGCAGCGGCAGGTACGGCGACACGTCGTGGCGCACCGGGACGGTATCGATGATCACGTCGAACGTGGAGGCGGCCTTCGTCATCGCGGCTTCGTCCGCGGACACCAGGAACTGCTGCGCACCGAGCTTGAGCGAGTCGGCTTTCTTGTCGGCGCTGCGGCTCAGCACCGTCACCTGCGCGCCAAGGCCCACGGCCAGTTTCACCGCCATGTGCCCGAGACCGCCGAGACCGATCACGCCGACCCGCGTGCCCGCCTTGACGCCCCAGGTCTTGAGCGGCGAATACGTGGTGATGCCCGCACACAGCAGCGGCGCGGCGCGCTTGATGTCGAGGCCCTTCGGCACGCGCAAGACGAATTCCTCGCGCACGACGATGTGCCTGGAGTAACCGCCCTTGGTGTTCTCCTGCGTGATTCGATCGGGACTGCAGTAGGTCATCGTCATGCCGTTGCGGCACAGCTGTTCTTCGCCTTTCTTGCATTGATCGCAGGTCTGGCAGCTATCCACCATGCAGCCGACCGCGACGGTATCGCCTTTTTTGTATCTTTTGGCTTGCGGGCCTACGTCCAGCACGCGGCCGATGATCTCGTGGCCGGGCACCACCGGGTGGCTCGCCCAGCCCCAGTCGTCGCGCGCCATGTGCAGGTCGGAATGGCATACGCCGCAGTAGAGGATTTCGATTGCGACGTCGTTCGGGCGCAGATCCCGGCGTTCGAAGTCGAAGCGGGCCATGGGAGAAGTCGTGGAAAGAGCTGCGTATCCGACGGTTTTCACGCGCGAATCCTTTGGCCGCTCAACGGCCGACGAGTTTCTGGAGGTGCTCGGGGTAGCGAGCCCCTTGAACCTTAACAGCCGCCGCCGCGTCTTCAATCTCTCGAAGGGAAGCGGCCGATAGCGTGAGGCTGGCAGCGCCAAGATTTTCCTGCAGGCGATGCACCTTCGTGGTTCCGGGGATCGGCACGATCCACGGCTTCTGGGCTAACAACCAGGCGAGCGCCATCTGTGCGGGCGTTGCGTTCATGCGCCAGGCGAGCGCCGTGAGTATGTCGACCAACCCTTGATTGGCGTTGAGCGCTTCGGGGGCGAAGCGCGGCACGACGCTGCGAATGTCCGAGCTTTCAAAGGTGCGCTTCGGATCGATGGTGCCGGTGAGAAACCCCCGGCCCAGCGGGCTGAAGGGTACGAAGCCGATGCCGAGTTCCTCGAGCGTCGGGAAGACCTCGGTCTCGGGTTCACGCCACCACAGCGAGTATTCGCTTTGCAGCGCCGTGACCGGCTGCACCGCATGCGCGCGCCGCAGCGTCTTCGCGCTCGCCTCCGACATGCCGAAATGTTTCACCTTGCCTTCGGAGATCAGTTGTTTGACCGTGCCCGCGACCTCTTCGATGGGCACCGCGTCGTCCACACGGTGCTGATAAAAGAGGTCGATGACGTCGATCCTGAGGCGCTTCAATGACGCCTCGGCGACCGCGCGGATGTGTTCCGGCCGGCTGTTGAGGCCGCTTTGTTTGCCGTCCGCTTCGATGCCGAAGCCGAACTTGGTGGCGATCTTGACCTGACCCTTGAAAGGCTCGAGCGCTTCGCCGACCAGTTCCTCGTTCGTGAACGGGCCATAGACCTCGGCGGTGTCGAACAGCGTCACGCCAAGCTCGACGGCTTTGCGGATGAGCTGGATGCATTGTTGCTTGTCGGCGGGCGGCCCGAGACCTGAACTCATGCCCATGCAGCCCAAACCGATCGCGGAGACTTCGAGATCGCTGTTGCCGAGTTTTCGCTTTTGCATAGTTGCTCCGCGGAAAGTTTTGCGAGTGCTTCGAGGCGGGGTAGTCTCTCGCAAACGCAAACGTCGAGGGGGTCTCTGGTGTCATTGAAGAAGAATTTCGGCGTCGCCGCGACGCTCGTGCTGTTGTTCGCGTCGTCCGTTTCCTACGCCGACACCCAGCAGTGGTCCGCGGAGAAGGCACACAGCTGGTACGCGAAGCAACGCTGGCTGGTCGGCAGCAACTACATTCCCGCCGACGCCATCAACCAGCTCGAGATGTGGCAGGCCGACACGTGGAATCCGGTGCAGATAGATAAGGAGTTGGGTTGGGCCGAGAGTATCGGCATGAACACCATGCGCGTGTTCCTGCATGACCAGCTGTGGCAGCAGGACGCCGCCGGGTTCAAGAAGCGCATCGACGAGTTCCTGAGCATCGCGGCGAAGCACAAGATCAAGCCGCTGCTGGTGCTGTTCGATTCATGCTGGGAGCCGAATCCGAAGCTGGGTCCGCAGCATGCACCGATTCCGGGGGTGCACAATTCGGGCTGGGTGCAGGGGCCAGGGCTCGCGGGCCTGGCCGACACCGCTAACTACCCGAAGTTCAAGGCGTACGTGGTAGGCGTAGTCAGCGCGTTCGGCAAGGACGATCGCGTGCTCGGATGGGACGTGTGGAACGAGCCGGATAATGGTTCGAATGGCTCCGACGACAAGTTCAGGCAGGTGGCGACGCTGCTGCCGCAGGTGTTTGCATGGGCGCGCGCCGCGGATCCGAGCCAGCCGCTCACTTCCGGCGTGTGGCACAACGACGACTGGGCGAAGAACGCCAGGCTCAACGCGATCGAGAAAGTGCAGCTGGAACAGTCCGATGTCGTGAGCTTCCACGTCTACGACTGGCCCGAGGCACTCGAGCGACGCATCAAGCAGCTGCAGACCTACGGCCGGCCGCTGCTCTGTACCGAGTTCCTGGCGCGCGGCGCGGGCTCGACGTTCGATACTTCGCTGCCCGTGGCCCGCAAGTACAACGTCGGCATGATCAACTGGGGCTTCGTGTTAGGAAAAACGCAGACGAACTTCCCGTGGGACTCCTGGCAGCGGCCGTATACGCGGGATCCGCCGGCGACCTGGCATCACGATGTGTTCCATGCGGATGGCAAGCCGTATCGGCAGGCGGAGGCCGATCAGATCAAGTCGCTGACGGATACGGCGCAGAAGGAGTTTGGAAAAAAGTGACGAGATCACCCGTTCCCACTCTCTATGAATGGCTTGGTGGCATCGAGGTGCTGAACCGGCTGACCGTTCGCTTTTACGAACGCTTGCGAGATAACGCCGTGCTCGCGCCGATCTTCGCGCACATGAGCAGCGAACATCCGCAGCATGTGGCCGCGTTCCTCGCCGAAGTGCTCGGTGGACCCACGGACTATTCCGCAAGTCACGGCGGACATCCGCACATGATTCAGCAGCATCTGAATCGCCACCTCACTCAGGCGCAGCGCCACGAGTGGGTCGCGCTGCTGCTCGATACCGCGGATGAACTCAAGCTGCCCGACGATCCGGAGTTTCGCTCGGCACTTGTGGGCTATTTGGAGTGGGGTTCGCGGCTTGCGGTGATCAACTCACAGGCCGGCGCGACGGTGGATGCGCACGCACCGATGCCGAAGTGGGGGTGGGGTGAAGTGAAAGGCCCTTACGTTCCCTAGAAGCGGTACGAGTAGCGCAGCTGCGTGAAATTCTCGCCGGGGTTCGGGCTATCGATGCCGGCGTTCGAGAAGTGCTGATACCGCAGCGAGATCGACGCGCGTTGCTCGTTGTCGAGGATGCGGCCGATCGCGGCGTGATCGCCGAAATTGAACTTGGTGCTGAAGTGCTTGCGGTCCGTGAGATATAGCGGCGCGATGTAGTTTGCGCCGATGCCGATCTCCGTGAACCAGCGGCCGTCGCCGGCGTTGGGAAACAGGCGCAACACCGGGGTGGCGCCGACCTGCGTGAACCACTGCCTATCGCTGTCGCCCCTGATGTCGTGCTGCCAGCGCCCGACTGCGACTTCGGTATAGCCCACCAGGCGGCCGATGGAAACCTGACGCTGCCAGTTCCAATCCCAGGTGGCGCCGACCGTATAAGCGTAGGTGTCGGTATCGCCCGATCCCCACTGTGCGAAGAACGAAGTCGGAACCCAGCGGCTCTGGCGTTCGCGTTCCCGCGGGACGGCGAGGGCGCTGGATGACGCCGCAATCAGCAGGAGGACAGTTATGCCGGTGAGGCCGCGCTTGAGGATGTGAGGGGCAAACATGATCGATTCCCTGAGAATTTGTGCTTAAAAGGATGACTCTCCGACCAGAGAATCTCATCCACCATTAGAGGGAGAAAGGAGCCCTCCAAGGGATGAGAAAACTTCACCATACGTAAGCCAAACTTCACCGCCGATCAGTTAGGGCCCGAAACCGCAGCCGCGGCTTGGCCACGAAGCCATAGTTCTGCTGCGAGGACACGTGAGTCACGCCCGGCACACGGCTCCAGCCCTCTACGTCCGCCTCACTCCTTGTGATCACCAGCACCCGCCGATGGCCCAGATCGCTGAATTTCTTCCCGGCGTACTTCGTATGCCAGTCGTCCAGCTCGTGATGCTCCAGCACCACGCCGTCGACGTACTGCTCACCCGCGAATCCTGCTGCATCGCCGCGATGCCACACGTTGTTAGTGACCACGATGAACTTGGGGTTTATCTGGCGGCGCAACACATCGATGCGCCGCACCAAATCTATGTTCCCCTGGGTCCATTCGTCTTGCTCGCTCTTGCTCCAACTGTGCCAGTCCGCGAGCTTCGACCACAGCCGCGCGCCGATATTGTCGAGAAACACGCCGTCCACCTTGTCTTCCCGAATCAGATTCTCGACGTACTTGACGACGCTGTTAGACCAGTCCGAGCCCGCGCGCATATCCGCCAAGTGAGTCTTGGGCCAATTGATGCGCTTGCCGGGCTCGGGGTACGGCCACAGCGGGACGCGCTCGCGGCCGCCGTTGTAGAACCCTTCGTTCAGCTTGCAGGGAATACGGTCGTAAACCTCGATTGGATTCAGGTAGGCGAGCACTTCGGCGCCCGCGGCGCGCGCCGCAGCCATTTGCGGGTCGTACCGATTGCAGTTGCCAGCGACGATCATGGCGCCGGGCTGTGCGTAGGCGTTGAGGTTGTCTAGCTTCTGCCCCCAGAACAGCGCGAGGGGATTGGCCGTCTGCGTGTCGGGTGGCGTCGCAGCGGCGACGGCCAGTCCTGCCGACAGGCTTAGGACGAGAAGTATCGATAGACGCAGGGCGCGCATGGGCATCTCCGTTTGAAACGCGAGGATGCGGAGGGCCGGAAATGCCGCGAAGCGGCAAGAGTTGCGGATCGGCGTAGGAGCCGTCTGAGCCCCCCGCACGTCATACTGGAGAAGACATAAACCGCGCGACACTAACGTGATCGGAGATTGCTATGCCTGGCAAAGGGCAAAAACAAGTGAAGTGGCATAAAGACGTAGAAGAGGACGACTTCGAAGGGGCGGAGTCGTATCTCAGCCTCATTTATGCGGTCAGGCGGAGCAGGAGATTCGTGGCCGCACTGCGAAAGGCGAGGCCTGCGCGCTTCAAGGCGAAAGACATCTTTCGCGCCTCGCAGCTGTCGCGCCTGGGCGTCAGCAACCTGCGCGTCATAAGGGATCGCCAGAAGATCAAAGACGGTATCGCGCTGGATCCGATACTGCTAGTTAGAGATCAAGCCAATGGCAAGGTGGTGGTGGCCGATGGCTATCACCGACTGTGCGCTGTCTATGAGGTCAATGAGGACGTCTGGATTCCGTGCAGGATCGTCTAGAGGCGGAAAGGGCTGGCGGCTCTGTGCACTGCTCACAAAGCCTTCGTACGTGCCCTATATCGCGAGTGGCGCGTGTTTTTCGCGCGGCTGAAGGCGAATAGAGCCATCAAGACATGGGTGAGGCGTCGGATGCTGTAGCTGAGCGGCATGAGTGCGTCCTGCTTTGGCCGGGCACTCAGAATGGCACCGGGGCTTGGGTCCGCTCATCCTTCAAAGGGGATAGAAGAGGGCACTCATGCGGAAGATCTGTCAACGCGCGCATTTGGCCTTCGGTCGCGCTTGCGCGTACATCTCCCACGCGATGTCCTCGAGCAATGCGTTCCCATCGCCGCCGCGCTCGAACACGTCGTTGTGCCCCTTGCCCGGGATGTACCGAAAATCCGTCTTCGCGCCTACGCTCTTCATTGCTGCCTCGAGCCTCTGGGCGGGATGATCCAGATTCCACGTATCCGCTGCGCCCACGCTCAAGTGAATCTTCCCGTCCAGATGCGGCTTCAGCGTTTTCCAGTCTCGCGTGATGAGGCGCGCGATGTCGTAATGCTCGCACCAGTACGCCGCCACCTCCGGATCGATCTTCCCCGTGGCGCGGTCATATAGCTGCAGCGGCATGCCGTCCTCGCCGCGCGGGCTGTACACGAAGTCATACGTCGCGAACTGGCCGCCGATCGGACCTAACACCGCCTCACTGCGCGCGAACGCTTCGAGTGTGACCACGTAGCCTTCGTCGAGCGGCCGGCTCGCGGGCCAGGGCTTGCCGTTTGCGTCGTAGTAGAAGTTCGGGTTCGGCGCGTAGAGATTCATGCCGAACAGGTCGTGGAAGTCGCTGGGATCGGGTGAGACTGGCCAGCTGCCGCCAAACAAACCTGGATAACGCACCTGCAGCCACAGCGCCGCCCAGCCGCCGGAGCTGTGGCCGGTGACGAATCTGCCTGCCGACTTCGCGTCCATGCGGTATTCGCGTTCGAGCGCGGGGATCAGTTCCGTCGTGAGCGCCGCGCCCCACGGGCCGTTGTTGGCGGAGTCCGCGAACTCGTGCGTGCCCGAGGCGACCGCGTAGTCGAGATAGATCCAGATCATCGGCGGCGCCTTGCCGTCGGCCATCATCGACATCATAACGGCGGCGCTGCGTTTGCTCGACTGCAGCGTGTTGCCGAAGCCAGGGAACAAGTAGCTAGTCGCAAAGCGCTGCTTGCCTTCGTAGCCCGGCGGCAGCGCCGCCCAGCCGCGGATGTACGTGGGCGTTCCGCGGAACGCCGTCATCAGACTGCTCTGAAACACGATGGCTTTGAGTTTCGGCGCCCAGGTTTCGACCAGCGCGCGGCGTTCGGGCGGAAGAGCGGCGAGATCATCCGCATCCTTCGTGTCCGCAACCACGCGCTCGAGGCGCAGTGTCGGAAACCGTCCCGGCAGTTTTGCGGTGACCACCCTGGAGACCAGGTCGCCCGCGCCGAGGCCGTCGTAGTTGTAGTCGTGGTTGCGATCGAGCACCGCCTGCAGCTCATAGTTGCCGGGCGGAAGCGTCGAGAACGGGACCGGGTAGGTGTCCGTCTCACCGTCGACCCACGCGAGGCGGCCGGGCGCGAGGGCCATCACTTCGCGCGCGGCAACGGCACTTATATCGTCGGAGAAGACATCGAGCCCGACTTCATTGGGATCCTCGTCCGGCTTCGCGTTCGCATCGAGGCGATGCGCGAAGACCAGCAGGCGACCGCTTTGGCTGGGGCCGAGGGAGGAGTTCAGTGCGACGGGGATCTTGACCGGATCTGCATGCGCCATCGACGCGCCGAGCAGCAGCGCGCCTGCGAGAAAATTCTTGATGGGCATGAATACCTTATCGCCGAAGAGGTGTCGGGGTGCAATTCTCTAGTTTCGCGAACGCGGTTTCAGTTCAATTGTTGACTCGATTACACAAACTTCACGTCCGCGTCAGCAAACCGCGCGCGGCATCTCGCGCTGGCGCGAGGATCGAACTGCCTGGCTCAATTCGCGCTGTCCGAGGCGATGGGTTGAGCCATCCCGACCTGAATATTGTTAGCTTCGCTCCGGTTCAATGAAACGCCGGAGTGACGATCCATGCAGCCCTTCGCACTGCTCGCGCAACTTCCCGCCGACCGACTGCGCCGCTTTGGCCGGAAGGCGATCCTTTGGGCGGTCACCCTTTTCCTGATGCAAGCGTTTGTCCCCTCTGGATACTTCAAACTCCTGGACAACAGCGGCTGGACCGAAGCGTTTGCCGGATGGGGTTACTCGGAGTCGTTCCGCCGAGCCGTTGGCGTCGCGGAGATCATCGCTGGTCTCGTGATCCTCGTGCCCCGGGTTGCGTCGTACGGCGCATTGCTCATGTTCATGATCATGGTGGGAGCCATCGGCACACACTTTCGTTTTGCCGAATACATGGATGCGTACACGAGCGAACTTCCGTCTCTATGCTTCAGCGCCGCGCTGGTTTTTGCTCGCTGGCCCTTTCGAGCCGCCACGGCGGCGAACGGCCGCTGATCGCTCCGAGGCGCGCGCCTGGCTTATGCCGCCATTACTTCGTGCTCGTAGTACGGCGCTTGCCGATCACTCAAGATCGCCTGCAGCTCATCCAGCGACTTTCCTGCCGGCGACAACCACGCATCGAGATGTTCCGGCTTCAGATTGATGATCATGCGGTCGTGACCCGCGGCCGCGACCTCGGGCGGGGGCTCATCGGTGATCGCCGCGAATGACAACAGCGGACGGCCACCCTTCGGGTCCTGCCAGGTGGAGCAAAGGCACGCGATCAGCATCGTGTTAGCCGGGCGCGGAACGAAATGCAGCACCTGGTTCTTTCCCTCGCGCTCGACGTTCTCGAAGATCGACTCGACCACCATCACGCCATGCGTCGCGCCGAATTGTTCCTTCCAATACTTTCCCAAGCTATCGCGCCGGGCGTTGTAGAGGCCGGGAAATTTGCGATCGATGAACTCAGGTTCATTGGGTTTGCGGCAGTGATAACGCGCGAGGCGCATGACGCGCCGAGCCCCGTCTTGCAGGACGATCGGCGCGTAGTGCAAGGGAAAAATGCGCGCCTCTGCGGGATGAGGTTTCGTCGCCTTGAGCCGCTCCAGGCGCGTCAACGCTTTCTCGACCTTGTCGCCGGCAATGCGCTTGCTCTCGGTCGCGGCCTTGGTGATCTTCAACGCCAACGTGCGCTCCGCGTCGGCGAGACGCTTGCGCTGCGCAAACACCTCGCGCTCGAGCTTCGTGATCTCGGCCTCCCGGTGCTGATCGATCAGTTCTTTGATCTGCCGCTCGGCGTCGGTCGCAGGTGTGTCGAACCAGCGTTCCACGGCGCGCGGGATGCGGATGCTCGAATCGGCGACTCTTGCGCCGAAGATTTCGACGAACTGGTCGATGTCCATCTCCGCGCCGGTCTCGCGGAGATACTTCATGTACGAGGCCTGGATCTGGGCGGAGTAGCACATGGGCGAAATTGTACGGCGCATGGCGACGGCATTCATACAGTGCGTCGACCGACCCGGGGCTGGATGGACGCGGACGGGCGAGGGCGGCAGCATTTCGCCCGTGCCCGCGCTCAATTTATTGAGTTCCGGATAGTTTGATGCCTTTCTGCTATGAGCTGGGGCGCTGCGCATGCGCGCCAGCTCTCTGCGGCAACAGGAGTATCAGCGCGAGCATCGCCGCTCCCAGCACGGCAGATGCGACCGGACGGCTCAACGCCAGCCCGCCGTGGTCGACGGGCTTGTCCAGGTAGTCGCCCACCGTCGCTCCGAGCGGGCGGGTGAGGATGAACGCACACCAGAAAAGCAGCACGTGCGAAATCCTGGTCCAGAAGTACGCGGCTGCGACTAGTGCGAGCGCCGCGCCGAATACCAACGCAGCGCCCGTGTAGCCCAAGCCGGTATCGTCGGCCATCCAGTCGCCGAGCGCCGTGCCGAGGGTTTGCGAGAACGTGATTGTCGCCCAGTAGAACGCTTCGACACGCGGTGTGTTGATCGTACTCACCGACACGGAACCTTCGGCGCGATACCAGATTGCCAGGCAAGCGATCACGCAGGCGAGCAGTAGTGAGGAGCCGCCGGCATAACCGATGCCGAGCGAACGATCGGCGAAGTCCGCGAGCGTGGTGCCGGCGGTGGTCGAGGCGACAATCGTCGCCCAGTACAGAAGCGGGTGAAAAATCTTCGCGCGGATCTGCACGATCATCAGCACAAGAAGGAGCGAGAGAAAGATGATCGTGCCGGTCAGGTAGCCCAAGTCCATCGTCATCGTGACGGTGTCACCGCCGGTTTCGCCAAGGGTGGTGGCGAGGATCTTGATGATCCAGAAGCCGAGCGTGACCGCGGGGACTTTGGCGAGCGAAGATTGTTCCAGTGTCATCTCGATGAACCTCGTGTTTCAGGGCATGGCTCGAGGTAAGACGGCAGGATCGATGCGTTTCAATCGACTGTGGTGCTCGTCGGACGCAGTTCGGATCGCCGGCGCGAGCGGCGTCCTGCTACTCGAGACGCTCGATCAAAGACAACGCGTTGCCCGTTGCCGCACCGAGAGTCGTGTTGTCGAAAATGCACCACGTGGGAATGCGGCGGCGTTGCAAGTCTCGCAGCATGTCCGCGAGTGCGTCGAGATAGTCGCCATCATAGGACGAGTAGTAAATCCGTGGAGAGCCATGGAGACGAAAATACGCGAGCCTTGGCCACCCGCCTGGCTCGCCATCGCCCTCCGCTCGTGGCGGATCTGCGGCCACGCGGGCGACTTCGAATTTGCTCAGCAGGCTATCGGCGGATGCCCCGAACCAGCTCACATGCCTCGGCTCGAGTGCGATACCGCGATCGTATTGTTTTCGCAGTGCGGTGAGAAATGCTCGGACGACCCGAGCGTCGAATGCAAGGCTCGGCGGTAGCTGCACGAGCAGGCAGCCGAGTCGCGGCCCCAGAGGAGCGAGGTCCGCGAGGAACGTTTTGAGCAGCTTTGCGCTGCCAGAGAGCCGTTGGTCATGCGTGATCGCGCGCGGGATCTTTACGGAGAACCGGAACGCGCGCGGCACACTCGCAGCCCACCGCTCAAACGTCGAGGCGCGATGGGGGCGATAGAAAGTCGAATTGATTTCGACTGCGGGAAGCACCTTCGCATAGCGCGTGAGGAGGGACTCGCCCGGAGGAAATCGAGGCTTCTCCTCGCGAGGGATGCTCCATCCTGCGGTCCCGACATGGATCTTTGAAGGCATGCCGGCATTTAGAGTTGTCGCGCTTCGAGAGTCCACCCCTTTTTGGTCGTCACGCGGCTGAAGAATGGTCGGGGATTCGATTGATTGCGTTGTTTCTCTGATTTTGGTGTCCGCAGTAGGAATTTGCGTACAGCCCTTCAAACGGTTTCTGGCCGAGCAGGCTCGGTTTATTGAACCTGTTCCGTAAAGCATTCGGCCGCGTTTGACGACAACAAGGATGCCGTGTTCTAGTAAATTCAATAACTAGCTTCTGGAGTGAGAGCGTTATATATGCAGAATGACGAGAAATATCCGTTCATTCGGCCGTCTAATTGAGAGTTAGGCGGCACTTAGGTATCGCGAGGACAGAACGTCATGGCAATCACAGAGACTGACGTCGAATTGTATGCGGCTCGGATCCGTCCGCACTTTCCGCCGGAGCTGCGCGAGACCGCGTACTCACTGGCGCTCCCAATCGCACGTGTCGTAGGCACCAAGGCGAAGCTGCTGCGCCCCGAAACCACGATTGACGAGATCCTTGAATGGCTTGGTCCGCGCTATGTTCGCGGCACGGATTCCCTAGACAAGGTCGAAATGATCATGGCGATGGAGGAGGATCTGGGCGCTGCGTTCGTTCTTCCCGATGAATTGGCCGGTCGAACGGGTACCATGACCTTCCGTGAGCTAGTTCAACACGTGGCCGCAAAGAAGCGTGCCGCCTAACAAATCGCTGGAGCGGACGCGTGAAAGATAAAGTGCCAAGCTCATACGTCGGCGTGCGCGCCGCTCAGCTCAACCGTTAGGCCTGCCAGTGACTGCCAGCGACAACGACAAGCTTGAGCGCCAAGCCAACGATGCCTGGGAGCGTGGGCGTCCGAGCGTCGCGTTTCGACTTTACAGTGAGCTCGCAAACCGTGGCGCCGACGCAGGAATGCTGAATCTCGGCTACTTCTACGACCGTGGAATTGGCGCGCGCAAGAATCGTTCGCTAGCTATGAAGTGGTACTTGCGCGCATATCGCCGAGGCAGCGGTGCTGCTGCCTCGAACATCGCCACGATCTATCGAGACGAAGGCAGGCATCGGCTCCAGGCGCAGTGGTACGCGCGCGCCGTGCGTCTCCAAGACGGAGATGCTGCAGTCGAGCTTGCCAAGCTCGTCCTTGAAGGCAAGGGGATCCGCAACAGCAGATCGCACGCCTCAAGACTGCTGAGGCGTGCTAGCGCGAGCCAATGTATTACCGAAGACGGTCGAGACGAGGCAAAGGCAATACTGCATACACTAAAGGGCAGGCCTAACAAATCGCTGGAGCGGACGCGTGATAGATAAAGTGCCAAAATCATATGTCGGCGTGCGCGCCGCTCAGCTCAAACGTTAGGTGCCGCATGCAAGCTCATCAGTTCCTGCCCTACGTCCTGATTGCGGTAGCGTTGGCTACGCCGACGCTTGCGGGCGACACACCTGAGGACATTGAGGCTGGACTGATGGAATGCAAAAAGTCTCCACCAGCTGACCAAATTGGAATAAACGGGTGTGCCGAATTGGCCGAAAGGAAGTCGGAAATTAACCTCACCAATGCCTATCGAGACCTTCGCTTATTGCTGAAGAAACATGGCGAGCCTGGTGCGGCCGAGCATCTGCTGAAAGTGCAGAGGGCATGGATAGCTTATCGTGAGGCGTCTTGTGAGTCTTACGATCGCGGAACGTCCAGACCCATGCATTACTCTTGGTGTATGAGCGCCATGGCTGACGCACGCGCAAACGATCTAAGGATGGCGTTGCAAAACGAGTGCGATAGAAGCTGTGACGCCGAGACAGAGGACAAGGTATGTCGCGCGTGCGGCACCTAACACATCGCTCGAGCGGACGCGTGAGAGATAAAGTGCCAAGCTCATACAACAGCGCGCGCGCCGCTCAGCTCAACCGTTAGGTTGCACAATGCCGCACGAAGCGCCATTTGAATCCGAACAACACCCGCTGTCGCGCCGCTGGGCAGTGGTCGAAGACGACGGAAAAGTGGCGTGGCTCTA
>Ga0193752_1000459_pt1 | contig 39359 bp, 33 predicted proteins | sample H1c1metaG_FD_144924 | JGI IMG/M metagenome (GOLD analysis project Ga0193752, IMG submission 144924) | Soil microbial communities from a riparian zone of the East river system, Colorado, United States - H1c1 | ecosystem: Environmental > Terrestrial > Soil > Riparian zone | place: USA: East River... | reverse complement strand
CATTATTGAAACAGGTGTTACTTTTATGACCCGCTGGCTTAAACCAGGAACGGCGTCTAAAAAAAGATAATAAGATATGCCAAACAGTCGGACAATATTGAAAACAAAAACTCATTAGCTTGAACACAGAAAAAGCAGTTGTTGCGCCGATAACAGAAAAGTCCACTACCCGTAACACGGGTCATGCTTTTAAGAAATGGCTCTCCTCATTGGGGCCGGGCATTATAATCGCAGCCGTGATCTTCGGCCCCAGCAAAATGACTATCACCTCAAAAATGGGTGCTGAGTATGGTTATAGTCTGTTATGGGTTGTAGCGGTCGGTATATTTTTCCTGGTAATCTTTACCAACATGGCCGCAAGAATTGGAATGGCCACGAGTCACTCACTTTTAAGTTCTATCAGGCTTAAATGGGGCAGAGGAGTTAGCCTTGCAGTTGGGATCGGTATATTTCTTGTCACCATTTCCTTTCAGGCTGGTAATTCTGCGGGAACGGGTATCTCTGTAGCCGAGGCAACAGGAACCTCGACCATTCTGTGGATCGTTGTTTTCAATACTTTTGGAATCAGCCTTCTCTTTTTTAGAAAATTTTATAAGGTATTGGAAAGACTGATGATCTTTCTTGTGATCGCAAAACTTTTTTCATTTTTTACAACGTTGTTTCTTACCAAACCTGATGCGGGTGCAATCGCACATGGGTTGGTACCAGGAGTAGAAAAAGGTTCACTGGGACTTGTAATTGCATTCTTTGCGTCTACATTTTCGATTGTAGGGGCTTTTTATCAGTCGTATCTGGTACAGGAACGAAAAAAACTAAATCCTTATAAGGTCGATAACTACAACAGCTTTACAGGTATCCTATTGTTGGGTATAATGAGTGCTGTTGTTATGATCTGTGCTGCTGCGGTACTGCATCCGCAAGGCATCAAGGTAACCAGTGCATCGGATATGGCAAGAGCTCTTGAGCCTTTGTTTGGCAAACATGCTGCTACACTTTTCCTGTTCGGGCTTTTCAGTGCTTCGTTCTCTGCGTTGGTAGGCAATGCAACAATAGGTGGAACATTATTGGGAGATGCTCTCGGTTACGGCCACCTGCTTACTTCAACCAAAACAAAAATATTGATAGCTGTTGTAATGATCGTTGGGGCGATCGTCGCTATCGTTTTCGGAAAACTGCCGTTGCAGCTGATCATATTTGCACAGAGCGTCACCATATTTCTCGTTCCTTTTATTGGCATCGCCATGTTTTTGATATCGAACGATGAAAAAATAATGGGCAGGTATAAGAATACGCTTTTTGTAAAAATCAGCGGAACGATAGGACTCATGATTTTGATTGCGTTTGCGATCAGTAATGTAAACGAACTTTTTCTCAAATAATATTTCTCAGATATGACGGAATTAGAACAACAGGTTGCCGAATTATTACAACCTTCAGATGCATTGGTGTCCGAAATGTACCAGATAGAAGGAGATATCATTCTGCTTGGAGTTGGGGGAAAGATGGGGCCTAGTATGGCAAAGCTTGCGAAACATGCAGCAGATAAAGCAGGTGTTCAGAAAAAAATAATAGGCATCTCCCGTTTCACAGATGCATCTGCCAGAGCTGAATTGGAAACAGACGGCATTGAGACCATCGCAGCAGATCTGCTTAATGAAAAACATTTGCAAAGCCTCCCCGATGCTCCGAATATTATTTACCTCGCAGGAACAAAATTCGGAACCACAGGAAAGGAACCTTTTACCTGGGCTATGAATGCTTATCTGCCGGGAAGAGTAGCGGAAAAATACAAGAATTCAAAGATAGTCGCGTTTTCTACCGGCAATGTATACCCGTTCAGTTCTGTGGGTACTGGTATTCCTTCAGAAGATCATCCTGTTGCACCAATAGGAGAATATGGGCAGTCGTGTCTTGGACGTGAACGAATCTTTCAGCACTTTTCCCAGCAGTATAATATACCAACTCTTATTTACCGTCTCAATTATGCTATTGACTTAAAATATGGTGTATTGCTTGAGTTGGCACGCTCTGTTAATGAGGGCAAACCTATCGATCTTTCTATGGGTCTGGTGAATGTAATATGGCAGGGAGATGCCAACGAAATAGCCATACGTGCATTAAAACATTGCGATGTACCGGCTAAGATCCTGAACGTAACGGGTCCTGAAACGATCTCAATAAAATGGCTGGCAGAACAATTCAGTACCATCTTCGGTAAGGAGCCTGTATTCGTGAACGAACCGCAATCAACATCCCTGCTGAGCAACGCTTCAGAAGCGCATAGGCTTTTCGGTTATCCCAGAGTAACATTAAGACAAATGATCGCACTGACTGCAGCGTGGCTGAAAGAAGGTGGTAAAACACTGAACAAACCAACTCATTTCCAGGAAAGAAAAGGGCAGTTTTAATATGAGTGCACAAAAACTATCAAAAGAGAAACGTGAATTGTTAAGGCAGGGAACTGTTATCCCTGCTCATCCCCTGGCACTGAACGAACACAGAAAACTGGATGAAGAGAACCAGCGACTTCTTACCCGATACTATATCGCTGCCGGCGCAGGCGGAGTGGCGGTCGGTGTTCATAGTACTCAATTTGAGATCCGCGATCCCAGATTTAATCTTTACGAACCCGTTCTTCAGCTGGCGTCTGAAGAAGTGGAAAAAGCAGCATTGAAACATCCGTTTTTAAAAATAGCTGGTATTGTGGGTGTAACGGAACAGGCGATAAATGAAGCAAAGCTCGCCGTAAAATATAATTATGATATGGGATTGCTGAGTATGGGTGGATTAAAGGACTGGACAGAACAGAAGATATTAGAGCGTGTAAGAATCGTATCCGAAATCATTCCGGTTTTTGGCTTTTACCTGCAGCCAGGTGTGGGAGGAAGAATATTCACCTATGATTTCTGGCTAAAGTTTGCTGAGATCCCCAATGTGCTGGCTATAAAAGTTGCTGCTTTCAACAGGTACCAGACGCTGGATGTAGTGAGAGCCCTTTGCCATTCATCAAGGATAAACGAAATAGATCTGTATACAGGTAATGATGATAATATTATCGCAGATCTGCTTACAACTTATCGTTTTAATGTAAATGGACAAATGATAGAAAAAAGTTTTATTGGCGGACTTCTTGGTCACTGGGCAATATGGACCAACAAGGCTGTTATATTACTCGAAGAAATAAAAAAGTATAAGGGAAAAGATAGTGCCGGTTATCCTGCGCTGTTGTCGAAAGGAATTGAAGTAACAGATATGAATGCAGCAATCTTCGATCCTTCACATTCATTTCATGGTTGTATACCGGGCATTCATGAAGTTCTGCGAAGACAGGGACTTTTAAAAGGAAGATGGTGTCTTAACCCCGCAGAAGAGTTATCGGAAGGGCAGATGGAAGAAATTGACAGGGTATGCCTTGCTTATCCACATTTGACGGATGATGAATTTGTAAAAAAATTTCTGAGTTAAGAAATGACGGTGCGGTGAAATAACCATTGATGCACCCGGTGATTGTTGATCGTAAAGAAGAATATGTCAGATAAGTTGAATAAACATTATAGGATCAAAGTGTCGGAAACCCTTTCTGCATTTGAGCGTCAACCACTGATTCGCCCTTTTGGCTTTAAAGGCGGGTATCTCACCGAGCTCTGGCAGGTAATATCAACACTTAGTTCGGCATCCGGAAAATATGCCACAGGAACCGGTACTCAAAGTGTTTTGTACGGCGATGCTGATCTTTTTTCTTCTGTATCAGAAAGCAAAGGCAATGAACTGATGTTCGCTGTTACAAAACAGGCTCTTGAGCTTGTGAAAACTACACTCTTCTCCGATCCCGTTGAATTAATCGAAGGCATAATGCCCGCGCTTACAGAGAAAGCGAAGGAGCTTACCTGCAAAGAAAATCTGAATATCAATTTTATCTATAACGCACTTGTCAGCGTTGACAATGCTGCATGGCTGTTATATGCTGCCGAGAACGGATACACTTCTTTCGATGAAATGATCCCTGATGTTTACAGGAAAGCATTGTCTTATCGTAATGACAAGATAGCGATCATGTTCCAGGTGCCCTACGGTATGCCAATGCATAAGCTTGCTGCTGCTGTTGATGATGGCTATTTTGTAATAAAGATCAAAACCGGTGCGCCCGGTAGTCAGGAAGAGATGGTTAGAGCAGATATGGAAAGGCTTTCCCGGATACACCAGGCAATCGGACATAAGCGAACAGATCACACTCCCGCAGGCAGAATCGTTTACACAATGGACGCCAATGGGCGTTATGAAAATAAGGCAACACTGGTGCGTTATCTTCAGCATGCAAAAAACATAGGGGCGTCCGATCACATCTTATTATATGAAGAACCGTTCGTTGAGAGTAACGATGAAAATGTTAAGGATCTTGGGGTCCGCATTGCAGCAGATGAAAGTATTCAGGATGAGAGTTCAGCGCTTCGAAGGATCGGTCAGGGATATAATGCAATAGTTTTAAAAGGCATCGCGAAGACTTTAAGCATTAGTCTTAAAATAGCAAAGGTTGCACATCAGTATAAGATCCCTTGCTTTTGCTCTGATCTTACTGTTAATCCATTATTGGTAGACTGGCATAAAAACCTGGCGGCCCGGCTGCAACCCTTTCCCGAGATTGATATGGGAATGATGGAGACTAACGGAGATATGAATTACACAAACTGGAACAAAATGATCGGCGAGCTTCCGTATAAGGAGGCGTCCTGGATAAAACGCAGGAACGGTGCATTTGAACTCGATAAAGATTTTTATGAAAAGAGTGGAGGGATATTTGCGTAAAACAGAAAATTCAGGACCGTTGAATCCATAACAATAGAAGGATGCCTGCATTAAAAAGAATTTTATTTCTGGTAATACAAATAGCCACGGTACTTAATGCATTCGGACAGAAAAAAGCTGATATGCCAAGGGTCATAAAACTGGGGGTGGCAACCGGATTCCGGTTTACAGATGTTCGTTTTATTGTAAAGCCTTCTCAAAAATTAAAGATCATTTTAAGTAATACAGACGATATGAGTCATAATCTTCTTATCACAAAACCCGGCGCAAGGTTAAAAGTGGTGGAAGATGCATTGAAGCTTGGTGATAAAGGGCCGTCTATGAGCTATATTCCGAAATCCGGTGATGTGCTATGGGCCATTCCTGTAGTAGGGCCTAATGATACAAAGTCCGTGATTTTTACAGCACCTGCAAAAAAAGGAATATATCCTTATGTGTGCACCATTCCTGGTCATGGCTATATAATGTATGGTGCTATGTATGTGAGCGATTCCGGAATATTGCCCGATATTAAAACCGATCCGAATATACCTCCTGTGAAGAATGCAGGGAAGACTGCTCATCATCCTATACATACAACTGAAGTTCTGAAACCACTTCATCCTTATACACCGGTGGCGCCCTATCTCTATCGTGTGTTCATTGAGGGAGCCAGCCCTGCAGCAATAGCGGTTAGTCTTCCAAAAAATATTTCCTATTGCTGGGATGCGGCCGCCTGCAATCTCAGGTTCGCATGGGAAGGAGGATTTCTTGACAATTCTGACCTATGGAAAGGAAAAGGGGATGCTGCTGCAAAGATTGTCGGAACAATTTTCTTTCGGGATAAAACAAACTTCCCATTCCAGACTGATAGTATAACAGACATATATAACCGATATTACAAGGGTTATCGCCTTGTAAACAGGTATCCCGAATTTCATTATACTATTGAGGGTCTGGATATGTATGAACTGATCTATCCTGCGGATAATGGTATCGGTTTGATAAGAAAATTCCGGATCTCCGGTGCAGTAAGAACCCTATGGTTCAATACAGATGAAAATGACGGAGTAAGCTATACCTCTTCTGCCGGAGAATGGGTAGGTCCACGCCTGAAATTATCTCCTCAGGAAGCGAAACAGTTCAGTATTATCATGACAAAAAAGAAAGCGGTGAAATAATGAATAGAGGCTATGCTCATATAATGCGGGTCCTTTGTATCCTTCTTTTTGCAGCCTGTGGTGATCACAGCCCGCCTGGCCCTTCGTATACTGTGGAGACTATCTCCATGCCTGCGGGTCTCACCAGCGAGACTGGTGCAATAGCATTTCTTCCTAATGGAAAATTAGTTGCTTCTTTTACACGTGGCGAGGTTTTGATCTATGATCCGGCAAAAAAAACATGGAAGCTATTCGCAGAAGGATTGCATGATCCTCTGGGCATCTATGTTGTGAGCAATTCAGAACTGCTCATTATGCAAAGACCCGAACTTACAAGGGTAAAAGACACCGATGGCGATGGATCTGCAGATCTGTACGAGAATGTCACAGATGCATTTGGTATTTCCGGGAACTATCATGAATTCAGCTATGGACCCGTTAAAGATAAGAACGGCAATTTTTTCATTGCACTAAATGCTTCTTCGCCCGGCGGGAGTATGCGTAAAGAAGTTCGTGGTGTAATCGATACGCTTGGAAGAGATGGTAACGGCAATGGACAGATGTTTTCTGCTGTGCCCTATCGGGGTTGGGTGATGAAACTTACACCTGCCGGTGATCTCATTCCGGTTGCCTCCGGGTTACGTTCTCCAAACGGTATTGGTTTCGATCTGAAGGAAATCTTTTCTGCACTGATAACCAGGGCGACTGGATTGGAACGAGTGCTCTGCATCATATACTCGATGGAAAATTTTATGGTCATCCTGCAAGCCTTGTCTGGTCAACGGGGTGGAACAGGGGTAATCCATTTCATTTACCAATAGACACACTTGAAAAGATGCGTACTAAAGCGGTGGTCTTATTTCCTCATGATATCATAGCCAATTCCCCGAGTCAGCCTGTGTGGGATACGAGCTCAGGAAAATTCGGCCCTTTTGAAGGGCAGTTATTTGTGGGTGAAATGAATGAGGGAAGATTGATAAGAGTAATGCTTGAAAAGGTAGGCGGGGAGTTCCAGGGAGCCTGCATTCCTTTTTTTGACAACAAAGGATTGCGCAAAGGAAATAACCGTCTTGCATTTGCACCCGACGGTTCATTGTGGGTAGGGCAGAATTCGCATGGATGGCTGGGCGATGAAGGTATTCAACGTATTGTTTTCAACAAGTCGCAACCTTTTGATATATATACTATGAGTCTTACAGAAAGCGGATTTGATCTGGTCTTCACAAAACCCATAAAGAACAAACACACAACCGATAGCGCCGCCTACAGCGTCACCAGGTATTATTATGAATATCACAAAAAATACGGATCAGATAGGATTGGCAGTGAGCAGGTTGCAGTAAAAGACATCCACATCTCTTCGGATAGAAAGAAAGTCTCACTTACATTATCCGAACTAAAACCAGGATATGTATATGAACTGAAACTTAATAATATTTTTTCGCATGCCGGAGATACACTTGAAAATAAGATTATCTGCTATACGCTTAACAGACTAAGATCAGAAGATCATATTTCTGCATTAATAAAAAAGCCATTATGAAAAATTATAGCCGGCTCAATTTCTTTAAGGTGGCCGCAGGAGCTGTAGTGGCTTTGCCTTTGACCAGATCGGTGCATGCAATGCCTGCAGGAGTAAAAGCAACGAAGTCATTAAAGCTTGGCATTATTGGCCTCGACACATCACACAGCACAGCGTTTACAAAAACATTGAATGCAGCGGATGCATCCGCAGATTATCACGGACATAAGGTAGTAGCGGCTTATCCGAAAGGCACCACGGATATTGAATCGGCCGCAAAAAGAATTGCTCCTTACACAGAGGAAGTGAAGAAGCTTGGGGTCATTATTGTAAATTCAATTCAAGAGTTGCTCGCACTTGTTGATGCCGTCTTTCTCGAAACAAATGATGGCCGGCTGCATCTGCAGCAGGCAAAAGAAGTGATCCTGGCTGGCAAACCATTGTTCATAGACAAACCGCTGGCTACTTCTCTCCGTGATGGTATGGCAATAATAGACTTGGCTGCGGAGCGGAAAGTACCGGTATTTTCAAGTTCTTCACTGCGTTTTATGAGTTCAGTGCAACATGTAGTAAAAGGTAAGATTGGAAAAGTAATTGGTGCTGATACATACAGTCCTGCAACTACAGAAAAAACACATCCTGATTTTTTCTGGTACGGAATACACGGAGTAGAACTTCTTTACACAGCTATGGGAACAGGTTGCAAGGAGGTGCGAAGGGTGACGTCAGGAGATACTGATATTGTTACCGGTATCTGGAATGATGGACGTATCGGTTCATTTCGTGGTACGCGGTCCGGCACGCATGATTATGGCGGTACCGTTTATGGCGAAAAAGCCAACCAGACCCTTGGACCGTTTGAAGGATATAATGCATTGTTAGCCGAGATTCTTAAGTTTTTTGAAACAGGAATAGTTCCCGTTTCAGCAGCAGAAACACTTGAGATACTTGCTTTTATGGAAGCTGCCGCTGTGAGTAAAGCAAGAAAAGGAAAACCGGTAAGTATTGAGAGTATTATGCATAAAGCAAAGAACAAACTAAAATAAAGTTATGGTTAAGTCTGATATCCTGAACAGGACAGTTGCAGGAATAATGATCCTCTGGTGTTCATTACTTTTCGGTTGCAATGACCAGGAAAAAACCAAGGGTACAAAAATCGAGGATGTTGCAGGTAATGCGAAAGTAGATAGCTTCATGAGAAATTTTGAGGGAAGAGGAGCGCTCACAGATAGTTCAGTGGCGACACCTGCGCAGGAAGCAGTAAAAGTTTTTCGTCATTCTCAGGATCTTTCTTTGGAACTGGTGCTGGCAGAACCTGCTATTACACAACCTCTGCATATCAGTTTCGATCATCGCGGACGTATGTGGGTGGTACAATATAACCAATATCCATATCCGAAAGGTTTGAAAGTAGTTGATATTGACCAGTACCTCCGTGCTAAATACAATGATCTTCCAAAAGCCCCTCCTGCAGGAGAAAAAGGAGCTGATAAGATAACCGTATTTGAGGACCGCGACGGTGATGGAACTTACGAAATAGCAACTGATGCACTTACAGGATTGAATATGGCTACCAGTATGGTGCTGGGGCGAAAAAAGATCTGGGTGCTGAATCCACCATACCTGATCGCCTATCCGGATAACGATAATGATGGCATGCCCGATGGACCACCGGAGGTCCATCTTAAAGGGTTCGGACTCGAAGATACCCATGCTGCTGCAAACAGTCTTCGCTGGGGTCCCGATGGCTGGTTATATGGAGCACAGGGTAGCACGTGCACTGCCGATGTAAGTTCAGCAGTTTCAAAGAATATACGTTTCAATGGACAAGCTATATGGAGATATCATCCCGAAACCAAAGTGTTTGAAATATATGCAGAAGGTGGTGGAAATACTTTTTATATAGAGATAGATGAAAAAGGGCGATTTTTTTCAGGACATAATGGCTCCGAGAGAGGAATGTATTATAAAGAGGGAGCTTACTATGTTAAGAATGTTGACAAGCACGGCTCTGTTACCAATCCCTATGCTTTCGGGCATCTTCCGAGTATGGAATTAAAAGGTGATAAACTCAGGTTCACCCATGCTTTCATAAAATACCAGGGAGCAGGTATGCCTGACCGTTATAACGGTAAAATGATAGCAATAAACCCTTTGCAGAATTTTGTTCAGCTCAGTACTTTCGATGAATATGGTTCGTCGTTTAAAAACACTGATCAGGAACGGATACTTACCACAAAGGACAACTGGTTCAGGCCCGTTGATATCAAAACGGGACCAGATGGCGGAATTTATCTGGCAGACTGGTACGACAGCAGACTTTCGCATGTGGATCCACGTGATACCTGGGATAAGGGAAGCGGCCGCATCTACCGCCTTCATGCCAAAGATGGAAAGATAGGAGTAGCACCGTTCGATATCAGTAAATACAGCAATGATGAACTGATAAAGCTTCTTTCGCATCCGCAGAAATGGTACCGTCAACAGGCGCTTCAGCAATTCGGAGACAGAAAAGACAAATCGGTGTTAGATAAACTAAAGACATTATTAAGATCAGCTGATCCGCAAACGGCCCTGGAATCACTATGGGCAATTAATCTTTCCGGCGGACTTACAGATGAAGTGGCTATGCTTGCATTACAACATCAGGATCCCTTTGTGAGAATGTGGGCGGTTCGCCTTCTGGGCGATGGGGGCAAGCCATCGCAGCGGATACAGGAGATGCTTGCATCAATTGCTGAGAAAGAGCAGCATCCTGAAGTCAGAAGTCAGCTTGCTGCAAGTGCTAAGAGATTTCCGGCAAGTGTAGCCATATCCGTACTTAAAAATCTGATGCTCTTTCATTCGGATGCCAACGATCCGGATATTCCGCTTCAGATCTGGTGGGCGATAGAATCGAAGGCAGAAACAGACAGAGATGCCTTGATTTCAATGTTCAGCGATAAGCAACTATGGAAAAATGAACTTGTGTTAAAGCCTGTGCTGAAGAATCTGATGCAACGCTATGTGATGGCAGGAGGTGATCAGAACTTTACTTCAGCAACAAAGCTGATTAAGCTCTGCAATTCTGCAAACGAAGCGAAAATACTCATAGCAGGACTTAATGAAGGTTTAAGTGGAAGCGATGCAGACATGCTTCCGGAAAATATACTACAGGCATTAAAACCATATCAGTCAGTATTGGTCAAGGAGCTCCTGGCAATTTCATTACGGCAGGGAGATCAACAGGCATTGAATACTTCTTTTAAAATTATATCGGATAACAAATCAAAAAAAGAAGAAACGCTTGAGCTTATTCATATACTTGGAGAGATCAACAAACCTACTTCCATACCGGTACTTCTGAAGGTTGTGGAGGATACGCAAGCGGGGATAAGAATACGGGAAGCATCTATGCAGGCATTACAAAGATTCGATCAGGAATATATAGGTTCACGCCTCGTCAGCGATTTTGCTGCTGGTTTGGGTAAAGATTCCATTCTAAGAAATAACGCTTTTAATCTCTTCGCCAGTCGTATATCATGGGCAAAAGAATTTTTAAAAGCTGTTGATAATGGCGACGCACATCATTCCATAAACAGCAAAGAAGTGCCGGTTCAGATCGCAAGGCAGTTACTCGCGCTTAATGACCCTTCTATAAATACACGCACCAGGCATTTATGGCCACAGGTAACGCAGGCTTCTACTGCAGAAAAAAATGCGAAAATTGCGCACATCACGCAGATTTTGAAAAGCCAGGTCGGTAATGAATCGAATGGTAAGATCCTTTTTACAAAATTCTGTGGCAGTTGTCATAAACTTTTTGATGAAGGAGGAATTATCGGCCCTGATCTTACAGGATATGATCGTAAGAATCTCGCCGATATGCTTATGAATATTGTTGACCCAAGTGCCTATATACGTGAAGGATACCTGATGACGCAGGTAAGTACTAAAGATGGAAGAACGTTGCTGGGAACAATAAAATCAAGAAACACAAAGACCATCGTGCTGCAGCTGATGAGTGGCGAACAGGTAGTACTGGCCAATGATAAGATTAAAGAAATGAAAGAATCAACTTCTTCCCTTATGCCTGAAAAATTACTTGATAATTTATCAGAGAAAGAAGTGAGCGACCTGTTTGCTTTTATCACAAAGCAAAAAAAATGACCATGCAGATAGTCCAGACAAAAAAAATCAGTTGTAGTATTCCGGTTTTCGTTATGATTGTTCTCATGTGTTCATGCAAAGAGAAAAATAAAATGGATCATTCCGGCTGGAGAACGTATGCAGGAACAGCAGAAGGTAATCGATACTCATCAAATGATCAGATCAATACTAATAATGTTTCGCAACTGAAGCAGGCTTGGATCTATTCATCGCATGATAAAGATTCTGGCAACAGAAGCCAGATACAAACGAATCCTATTGTGATCGGTAAAATACTTTATGGTGTTTCTCCACGACTTAAATTATTTGCACTGGACGCCTCTAACGGTAAGATGATCTGGACCTACGATCCTGCAAACGACAAAACCCGTAAAACAGATCCATCAGCCTTACGACAAGTGAGCAGGGGAATGGTTTATTGGGAAGATGAATCTAAAAACGACAAACGTATATTTTACAGTGCCGGTTCAAGGCTTTATGCAATCAATGCAAAAAATGGAGAGCAGGTAAATGGTTTTGGAGAAGGTGGTTCTATAGATTTGAAGAAAGGGTTAGACAGGGAGCAGACGGAAGATGCTTATGCAGCGGGTACCACGCCGGGTGTATTATACAGAGATCTTCTAATAACGGGTATTCGTTTGTCGGAAGATGGCGATGCATTGCCGGGGCATATCCGCGCTTTTGATGTAAGAAACGGCGCGTTGAAATGGACCTTTCACACTATACCACAACCGGGTGAGTTAGGTTATGATAGCTGGGAGGATAAGAATGCATGGAGAAATCATGGAGGAGCAAACAATTGGTCGGGAATGGCACTGGATGAGAAGAAAGGTATTGTGTATATCCCGACAGGGTCTGCTTCACCCGACTTTTACGGCGGTACGAGAAAAGGATCTAATCTTTTTGCCAACTGCATACTTGCCCTTGATGCAGCAACAGGGAAGTACATATGGCACTACCAGGTGGTGCATCACGATCTCTGGGATCGGGACCTGCCTGCTAATCCCAATCTGGTGACCATTCAGCATGAGGGTAAACAGGTGGAAGCAATAGCCCAGATCACAAAACACGGTTATGTATTCCTGTTAGACAGGACAAATGGGAAACCGATTTTTCCTATTCCGGAAGTAGCAGTACCGCAACAAGCGCTTCCAGGCGAAAAGCCATGGCCAACGCAACCCGTGCCAACACTACCGGAGCCATTCGCACGATTGTCATTCTCGGAAGATGATGTTAAAGATGCAGAGGGTAAAACAGATACTGCGATGATCACTAAATTCAGAAAAGTAAAACATCAGGCATTGTTCACTCCGCCTTCCAAAGAGGGATCATGGATCTTTCCGGGTTTTGATGGCGGGGGAGAATGGGGTGGATCTGCAGTAGATATTAAAACAGGTATTTTATATGTAAACAGCTCCGAGCTTCCGTGGATACAACTAATGATAGATGCTGCGAAGAAAAATGAAAAAGATCAGACGTTAAAAGGATTAGGCAGTTTTGTTTCCGCAAAATACTGTATCTCTTGTCATGGTCCTGATTTGAAGGGGAATGGTGTTTCAATTCCTGCGCTTACACAACTTGAAATAAAATATAATGAAGTGCAGCTGAGAAAATTAATTGAGAACGGAAAAAATATGATGCCGGCGATCCGTGCCATTCCCGAGGCCGAAATGAATGCATTGTTAGCATTTCTGCTGAAGACACCGGAAAAAGAGCCTGGCTCCCGGGACAAAAAACTGGCCGGTGCAGAAAAGAGTATTCAGCCTGGAACAAAAGAAGATCATGTTCCCGCGGTTCCTTATATCATGGCCGGTTATACACGGTTCATAAATAAAGAAGGAATGCCGGGAATTGTGCCGCCATGGGGAACACTAAATGCAGTTGACCTTAACAGTGGGAAGTTATTATGGAAGATCCCATTGGGCGAGTATCCGGAGCTGACTAAAAAAGGCATTGCACCTACCGGTACTGAAAACTACGGAGGACCTCTTGTAACGGCGGGGGGACTTGTATTTATTGCAGCTACCAAGGATGAGAAGATTCGCGCCTTCGACAAAAAAACCGGAAAGCAGTTATGGGAAGCTCCTCTTCCTGCAGCAGGCTTTGCTACTCCTGCCACTTATATGGTCCACGGAAAACAATATGTAGTGATTGCCTGTGGTGGTGGAAAGGTGGGAAATAAGTCTGGTGATAGTTATGTGGCATTTGTGCTATGACTAGTTATTACTCCATAAATTCAGGAATATGAAATGTCTAAGAAATTCTCTTAGGATGTGTAAACAAAAAACAACGTTACAAAAACAACTCTACGTCGGTGTCTTTGCACATTAGCGAACGGTATTAATTGCCATCAGCAAATGAGAATGCCTGAAGGAGGGGATGAAGCAGGTGTATGGAGAATTGAGCTCTCTCCTTTAAAACCAGCCACCCGCGATCACTTTCTGAATGTATTACAGGTAATAATAAAGATGAACTGAAACCTCTAATTGTCCGTTATCTCGAATTCAATAGTTTGACAGGCGTAGTAATTGCAGACCGTATGGTGTTATTTAGAAAAAACAATACGGCTATTAATGTAAAAGCAGGGTCTGAAGTATATGCTGAGGGAGAAAGGAAGATCCGCATTCTGGTAACAGATCTTGAACCTGGAATTTGGGAGCTCAGGAAGAATGGGCTGAATATTTCTGAATAAAATATTACTACCAACAAGGGCGCGTTTGAATTTGCAGACGGTAGAGGAAAGTATCTGCTTTACAAAGTACGCAAAAGAGGAACAAAGAACACGAAGAAGAATTTTTGCAAAAATACAATTGAGTTTATAAATCACTTATTGAATCAATCGTCCGGATATGTTCCGGACGATTGGTTCAATAATGAACTCATCTGACAACATCATTCTTTTACTGAATTACATACGGTCCGAGCACTGTTTTCCAGATACCATAGCCTTTTGCGTTCATATGTACCCATTGAAGGGTTCCATCAGGCTTAGTCTCCTGTTTAAAACAATCTGTTTTTGGTGAACGAGGATTCCAGTTTCTCATAGGAACATTCATTTCGCATACACTATACCAGGTCTTTCCACTACCGAAAGCGACCATGGTAGTGTTTTGCCAGTCGATATTCCAGTTGCCGCCCTGAGCAGTTATCCAAAGGGAAGGGCAGACCTGCATTTTTATGTAAACTACTTTTAAAGTGGGGTTCACCGATTTCCAGTAGTTGATCGCGTTTTTCAACCTGTCAGGAACTTGAGTAACACGCCAATTGGTGAGATGCTCATTTTCGCCGACATATATGAGCAGGTTATCTGCATAACGGATGCCGAGGTCTTCATAATAGTATTGAAAGTGTTCGGCGAACGCTCCACCAAAGGCACGGTTAAAAACAGCTTTACCGGGAAAAGAATCCTGGATACTCGTCCACTGATTCAGGAGTGAATTGCCGAGAAAGATATTGATCTTTTTTCCCTGCGATTTGGCAACACGGATAGCTGAATCACTATTCTTCCCTTGTGTTTTGTCCAACTTTATCTCTTGCCAATAAGCATAATTGGTATTCTTTTGAACCATGGTGTCCAAGGACAGCAGCATTTGTGTTAATGCCAAAGAGTTGTGGGTAGAGATTAGATCACCGTCCTCTCCTATTTGTTTCGTCATGTTTTTCTGGCATGAGAGCAATATGAATATGGAGCCCAGCAGTATTGTAACAGATAGAGTTTTCATTTGTTAAATTGAGTTAGCGATTAAAAAAATATTTATTGTATCCCATCAAAACCTGGCTGCTATTTCAGCGAATGTTGTTCCGCGTGCAAAATTATCATGGAAAAGAACGTTTGTGTTTGTACCTCCCGATCCCCTGTACAGTCCATTGCGAAACCATACAGGGCTTGTTAACCAGGTTCCATAATTGATTTCAAACTCAGGTTGAAAAAGTTCCGTATTGTATGACCACTGCATGGTAGGAATACCAGTAAGTGTAACAAGTTTTGTAAAGGTGCCCTGGGACTGTGTTTTGTGCCAAATTTCAATAACACCGGTCCAGTCCGGACGAAATTTAACGTGCATAATAAAATCATTCCATTGTCCCTTATTGAGTGTATTGAGAAATCTTTGATAATTTCTATAAGCATATTCACGATGCTCCATGTTTGGGCCCGACACAACAGTTTCACCAGTGAGCACACTCACTGCAATAGTGTCGAAGGCAACATTTATGGCAATTGGAGGATTGATAGGATTACTATGATGAAACTGAAAGATGTTTCCCCAGCCAGTAGGATTGGTCCAGGTAGTCGGGAAATAGTTCGACCATCCGTAATAATAATCGTCGCCTATTGTTTCCTGGTAGTAATTATTCCAATCATCATGATAGTGCTCAGGTTCACATCTCTCCCCGCTGGTTCCAGGTTTATTGTCGCCAGGTCTCACCATCAGGCGTCCTGCATATTTACCCTGACGTACAGGTATATTCGGAAAAGAGTCCACTTTCCATTGATCTGTACTTTTTGCAACGATCCCGTTCCATTGCAATGCATTTCCCCACTCCCAGTCACTGATGACTCCCACAGTAAGCGGACTGAGATTTTTGTTTGCTGATTCCGTGGTATTCTTTAATGCTTCGGATTGCAGATCTTTTGCTGTTTGAAGTTTACTGCACGAAATGGACGACATGAGCGCCAGAGATAAAAAAACGGCTCCGGATTTTTTATACATGATAAATGGTTTTATTGATAAGATTTAATTCGATCTGATTATTCATGGCCAGGCGCATCGATCAGAATCTTGCTCGAAGATCCGCATACGTTGTGCCTCTCGCGAAATTGTCATGGAAAAGAGTATTGGTATTTGTTCCACCCGAGCCTCTATAGAGACCGTTCCTTAACCATACAGGGCTTGTGTACCAATTGGTATTATAGAGTATTTCGAAATTGGGATCGAAGAGATCAGCATTATATGACCATTGCATGGTAGGTATATTTGTAAGTGAGACCACTTTTGTAAATTCGGCCTGGCCCTGTACCCTGTGCCATAGTTCAAATATACCTGTCCAGTCTGGACGGAATTTTACACGAACGATAAAATCATTCCAGAGACCTTTGCTGAGAGTGTTTGTGAACTTCACCCAGTTCTTATAAGCGTAATTGCGATGGGTTGCATCTATTATAACCGTTTCACCTGTCATGAAATTAATTCCTATTGTATCATTTGAAACATTAAACGCAATAGGTGGATTTATCGGATTACTATGATGGAACTGCATGATGATTCCCCAGCCTGCCGGATTGGTCCAGTTGGTAGGAAAATAAGTTGACCATCCATAGTAGAATTCATCTCCGATTGTTTCCTGTGTGTAATTATTCCATGCATCGTGAAAGTGATCAGCTTCACATCTTTCTCCACTGGTGCCGGTGATATTATCTCCCGGTCTTACTGTAAAACGTGCGGCATAGGTTCCTTGTCTAACCGGCATGACTGAGGCATTTCCTACACCGAACTGAGCAGATAAATCTTTTGCTACGATGCCATTCCATTGAGAGGCATTTCCGGTTTCCCAATCGCTGATCACTCCAACGGATAACAATTTTAAATTCTTGGCGCCTGATGATCCGGTCGCATCTTTCTCCAATACAGAATCTTTCAATGAATTTGATTTATTGCAGGAATAAGCCATAAACTGGATAATCCCCAGTAGCAGGCAAACCGTAACGCGGCTCTTTTTCATAGCAGAAAGTATTAAATTATAAGATGAATAAGAAAAATCGGTCGGGCAATTTTAACGGCTTAGAATGTACAGGGGGGGGAGGGTCGGATGATTTTGTTATGAATGTAGACTAACCATCAGTACAAAACTTGTGCATCCGGGTGCGCAAGTTTTATATTTAATTATTCATTATTATGTATAACAAGTTTCATTGTTGTTTCTTCATTACAAAAAATATAGGGGGTCAGTGACACAGGGCGGTGAATCAGCTCAATAAGGATTTCAGTAGCTCTTTTTCCTTGCAGTGCAGGATATTGTTCTACAGATGCTATCGGTGGAAAAGCAGTATGGGCCGTTATGGACAGATTGCCATAACTTAAAAAAAGAATTTTTTTATTTGTGTTTATTTTATTTTGTTGGGCAAATCTCACCGCATCCAAATGCACATAGTCATTAAAGGTGATAATAGCTGCAGGTGGATTCTTTAATGATAGAAGGTTGGTCATTGCACGGTCGGTACCCGCACGGGAGAAATCAGTTTGCTCAACAAGCTGCATATCAACCTTAATTTTTCTACGCGAAATACCTTCTATATAGCCTTTCAGCCTTTCTCTGGCAGCCGTTAATTGTGACGGGCCATTGATAAATCCGATCCGTTTACAACCCTTATCAAATAGCCAGCCGATCATCTCAATTGTTGCTTTTTCAAGATCGCAGTAAACTTTGTGCACCTTGTCTGAAGCGGGCACCCTGTCGAAGTATAGCACAGGGATATCAAATTTTTCTAACGTACGGAGATGATCAAAATTGACTGTCTGTTTGGAAAGAGAAATCAGCAATCCATCTACCCTTTGTTTTTTCATTGACTCTACCACTTTCTTTTCTCTTTCCAGATCATCAAAGCTTTGTCCGAAAAGGATAGTGTAATTATGCTCCAGGGCAACTGTTTCTATACCGCTTATAGCCTGTGAAAAAAATTCCTCCCCTATAAATGGTATCACTACACCAATGACAGATGTTTTTTTCTGTTTGAAAGAAATTGCTTTTGCATTAGGTTCATAATTTAGTTTTTTCGCAAGCTCCAATACTCTGGATTTGGTTCTTAGTCCTATTCTTGGATGATCGTTCAATGCGCGTGATACGGTTGATTGCGAAACATTCAATCTTCTGGCGATCTCTTTTGTGGTAGGAATTTTATCGGGCATCGTAGCAGTCAATTTGCATGGTTAAATCGCTATCTGTACTGATATTATCAGGCTAATCAATCGTGGCTGGGGTCGCCATCGGTATCGCCCTGTATTATCAGGAGGTACATCAATAAAATGTTCCTGCCAGTCAGTACTACACTTAGTTCACAAAAACATATCCAGCCGCACTGTACTTCCTTTCAGTATTCATTCTCACACGTAACCACTCTAATTACCGCAGCTGATCGATTTTTTTAAATAATTCCGGGAGCACCGGTAAAGTTTTTTCTTTTTTAGAAAAATCCATGCTAATATTGCAGAGCTCCGGTAACGCACCCGTAAATTAAGACCTTATTTAAAATAAACGGCTTTTTTTCGGAAATATATTTGGCTTAAAAAAACGTGCCCATGTTTGTTAGTAACGCTGATGACGGCAGCATCGGCGAACAGGCCTGTTTGTGCGGTGATGCTAAAAGAATCTTTATGCGAAAATCTCTTTTTATTTTAATGATTACTCTTACGTGTTGGAGTCCATTGGTTTCACAGGAAAGTAAGACCTTCGATAGCCTGTTCATCAAGAGCAATATTTTAAATAAACAGATGATGTTCGGTATTTATCTTCCTCCGGGATATGAATTGTCAGACACATCTTATCCCGTTTTGTACCTGCTGCATGGAGGAACCGGAAACCAGATGGACTGGCTGAAACTTGGAAGCATGAAAACGATCACCGATAAGGCGATTGCCGACGGCAAATCGATCCCAATGATCATTGTGATGCCCGATGCGGAAATGACCTTTTATATGAACAATGCAGAGGGCAGGTATCAGTTCGAAGATTATTTTTTTCAGGAGTTCATCCCGTATATTGAAAAGACCTATCGCTGTCGAAAGAAAAAAAAATACCGGTCTATCGCCGGGCTATCCATGGGTGGCTATGGTTCTTTATTATACTCCATCCATCATCCTGAATTATTTAATTCCTGTGGGGCACTAAGCGCCGCGGTAAGAACGGACGAAGAAATAAATGCTTTTTCACTCAAAGACTACCTTCAGCGGTATCGTACTCCCATGGGCGACTTAAAAGAAGGTGACCGGCGTGTCACTGAATTCTGGAATAAGAACAGCGTCATATATCTTGTTAAGAACATGGCGGAAACGCAGAAAAAAATGGTGAACTTCTATCTCGACGTAGGGGATGATGATTTTCTTTACAAAGGGAACTCAACATTACATATACTTATGCGTGACCGCAATATTCCACACGAATTCAGAATGCGTGATGGTGCACATACATGGCAATACTGGAAATCGGGTCTTCCTGATGTTCTTGGCTTTATTTCAGAAGGGATCAGGAAAGCGGAGGCTGGAGATGAATCTTCATCAAGTCTATTAAATTAAGGTTTTTGTACCTGGATTTTCTATGCATGAACTAGCTAAAGATTTATTTTATACTATATCATGCTTTAAATATTTTCGGCTTTTACCAATCGTAAAAATGTTGGCTTTTGATTTGTTGTATTTAACCACGAATGTTGTTGTTTTATTGCCCAGTCAGTTCTAACCCCTTATAGATAGGGATCTTCATATCCTGTATTGAAAAATAAACGGAAGGAAAATAATCAATTCCGGTTTTACAATTACCGACGGCTGATAGCTTTAAAAAAACTAAATATGAAAAAGACAAACCTGCTTTTACAATATGGGCATTTGTTGATATTTATCTTTTTTCTGTTTAATCCCCTGTGGATTATCGCTAAAGAAAAATCAGACACTACTATTAGCGGCATTATTCAAAACAAAGACAGTAGTACCAACTTAGTCAGATCACATGAAAGAGACCGGCGCAGGATTTTGAAGAATATGGAAAAGGCTATGGGTAAACTTCCAAACCGGTCGGCTCTGCCTCCAATGGATATACAGGTGACCGATAGTCTGAAAGCGAATGGCTATACTCGTTATACTATTAATTTTACAGCTGCAGAAAATGAGAGGATTCCGGCTTACTTGTATATTCCTATGCAAAAAGGGCCCACAAAAAGACTTCCGGCAATGCTAGTTTTGCATGGGACTGACCCTCTTGGAAAAGGAGTTGTTGATGGCCAGAGCACAAAGCCTAATCGTGCCTACGCTAAAGAGCTGGCCCAAAGAGGATATGTTGTCATTGCACCTGACTATCCAAGTTTCGGAGATTTAAAGGATTATAATTTTCAAAATGACAGATATCAATCAGGAACCATGAAAGGTATATTCGATAACATGCGTTGCATTGATTTACTTCAGGGAAGGGAAGATGTTGACCCCGGACGGATAGGTGTATTGGGCCTTTCACTCGGCGGGCATAATTCCATGTTTGTAGGCGCTTTTGATAAACGTATAAAAGTAGTAGTGTCAAGTAGTGGCTGGACTCAGATGGCTTATTATAACGTAGAATCATCAACTTCGAAATTTGCTGGCAGACTGGGCGCCTGGGCGCAGGAACGATATATGCCATTGTTACGGGATAAATATAAACTTGATGGAGATAAGATTCCATTTGACTTTGATGAAGTGATCTCCGCCATCGCTCCGCGCGCATTTTATTCTGTATCTCCTTTAAAGGATGAAAATTTTGATGTAAAAGGAGTAGTCGAAGGTATAGCCAGGGCGGGTAAAGTGTATCGCACATTAGGAGCTGAAAGTATGCTTCAGGTTCGATATCCAGACGCAGGTCACGATTTTCCTGTTGAAAGTCGGAAAGAGGCTTATTTATTTATTGATAAAATATTTGGATTTACTCCTTATAATGTTGAGATTAAATAGCTAATTTATGATAGCTCTCGATAAGCTTTGGAGTACAAACTACCTGCACAATTCAATAAAAGGATATTCTCTTGGTTGTATTGAGATCCCGAATCCAGTTTACAATGTTTTGATTCAACACGAAAATGTGGCGGGTAAAAGGAAGTGTCTCATTAAAATTAAAAACAATGGAAGTTATACGCTTAAAAAGGGCGACGTCTGACAACATTGGCGAACTACAAAGAATAGGTAAACAAACCTTCTTTGAAACATTCTCTGCCGGCAACACGGATGAAAACATGGCCAAATATCTGGAAGAAGGTTTTTCGCTAAAAAAACTGGCTGACGAAGTTAATAACGAAAGCTCACATTTTTATTTTGCAGTACTTGACAACAATGTAATTGGTTATTTAAAGCTAAACCTTGGCCAATCACAAACTGAGTTAAAAGACGATAAAGCACTCGAAATAGAACGCATTTATGTATTAAAAGAGTTTCACGGAAAAAATGTCGGGCAATTGCTTTACGAAAAGGCAATCGAAATCGCCTGGAGTCTAAACGTCAATTATGTTTGGTTAGGTGTGTGGGAAAAGAATCCCAGAGCGATTAATTTTTACAAGAAAAATGGATTTAATGAGTTTGGCCGGCACGAATTCAAATTAGGAGATGATGAACAGACGGACATTATGATGAAGAAAATACTGGTATAGGCATTTTGCTTACAAAAGGCGTCCATCATATGTTTTCATCAAGTCGAAATACAGAAGGCTAAAAAAAATTTTAAAATTATTTGGTACAATCAAAAAAATATTAACATCTTTGCACTACGAAAATGAATAACAACATGCGCCGAATAGAAAAACATATTATCATTCTAAATTGGTTTAGTCAAAATAGCTATACCATTCCGGGGCATGTGCTGTGTAAATAAGTTTAACGAACTATTCGCTGAAATACAAGCCCCGACTGACTCTCGGGGCTTTTTTTTATTTTAACCATTATTTAAAAATGCAGAAACAATTTCAAAATTTCAGATTTCCGATATGCAATGATATTTTATCACTGACTGAGAGGCATTGGTATCTATCAATAGCTACGAAAGATGGCTTTATCTATAGTAGAAAAAATATCAGTCATTACCCGCCGGAATGTAATGTTTGGAATAGTTAATTTATTCTGATCAAATGCAAACCCGGTTGGCGCAATGCAACCGGTTTTTTTGTGCCTATGAATGAATAATTAATAACACTTGTTGTATTTGAATTGAAGCGTCGATTAGTGAAAAGAAGAAGTCGATTAGTGAAGAGAAGAACATGTGGCGATCTTGAAACGCAACAATGGCTTATAGTTCAATGGAAGAACCTTATGCTACGAACATAACGATGAAAGTTCGAATCTTTCTAAGCCAACAAATTACTGGTCTGTAGCTTAATGGTAACAGCAGGAACCTTATACGTTCAAGGTTGCAGGTTCGAATCCTGTCAGACCAACAATGATGATGTAGCTCAATGGCAGAGCACTATCCTGATACGATAGCGGTTGAAAGTTCGAATCTTTCCATCATCACAAAAATGGCTCGTAACTCAATTGGAAGAGTAACGGTCTTTTACACCGTGAGCTGAGCGTTCGAATCGCTCCGGGCCAACAAGGATGAAAAGCTCAAAGGCTGAGCAACGGTTTGTTAAACCGAAGGTTGAAAGTTCGAATCTTTCTTCATCCGCGATCATATGAGTACGCCAGAGATAGGAGGATGAATAGCTCCAACGGTAGAGCAGCGGTTTGAAGCATCGCGGTTGCAGGTTCAACTCCTGCTTCATCCACATTTACAGGGTTGATGTAACAGTTAACAACCCGGATTCCAGACCCGTGCATGGAGGTTCGAATCTTCACCCTGTGGCTTAGTAAAAAACAAAACAGTATTAAAACACATAACAATGAAACCTGTATGGAGAAAACTGAATGGCGAGCTCGTACGGCAACCGATTGCTGACCAGGTGCGGGAAATAATTGTTCATGAAAAGTCACAGGGTAATGAACTGAAAGTATGTATCGGTACCGACAGTCAGGTAAAAGGAAAATACACCGAATTCGCAACCGTTATTGTGTTTATCAGAAAAAGAAAGGGAGGGTTTATGTATTTCCTGCGTGAAATGAATACTGAGAAAATGAGTGTTAAACAGAGAATGCTTCTGGAGGTTGCGAAAAGTATTGATATCGCCTATGAGTTGTGTAAAATATTTACCGCGTATGGGGTGGACATGGAAATACACGCCGATATTAATACCAATCCAAACTTTAAAAGCAACGATGCACTGAAAGAAGCGATGGGTTATATTCTGGGAATGGGATTTTCTTTCCGTGCAAAGCCACACGCATTTGCCAGCAGCAATTGCGCTAATAAAGTTGTACAATAAACTGATTGAAGATATTGCTGAATATTACTCAGCAGAAAATTTTCCTTAACCGGAAGAAGCAGACACCTGTTGATAGTAAACCAGGCGTGAGTTTTTCTTCTCCGCAGTGCAGACGTAGTAATTATCTGTATGCTGTTATTTGAACAGGTGCTGCAACAGCGCTATGGGTCAGAGGTTCGAATCCTCTCCGTGACGAACGGTAGCTCAGCAGGTTAGAGCAATAGCTTATGCGCAGGTTCGAATCCTGCTCACCCTTTCAGGTGAAAGTTCAGCGGTAGAACACAACACTGAGGATGTTGTAAAACAGAAGCTCATCACTTCTCAAAATGATGAAACAACCAAAGCCAGGATTGCCGGCGGTGATAGATATCAGCGGATACTTATTACAGATCAGGTAAACACCTGCAAACGGTTCAAGCTGCACCGGATCTTTTCACTTCTGCAGTCAGCATTTGTTTAATCGTGCTGAACAGATAACGACTGCCGAACTGTAATTGCAAAAAGTATAGAACAACCGTTTCCGTGAAAACATGATGCATGGCAATCGTGGTTTTATTTAAAACCTTTTAAACCAAAAAAATGAGAAAAGTCAGAGTGAATGCCTACCAGGCAGGGTTGGTATTTAAGAATGGAGTGTACAAACGCCTGTTGAAGGAGGGAACCTATTGGTTCTGGAACAGCGGGACTGTCCGGTTATATGCCTTAACTGAACCTTTCATAGCACCCGTAGAATTAAATATTCTTTTGCAGGATGAAGCAATCGCTGAAGCATTAATTGTTGTCGATGTTAAAGATAATGAAATCGTTTTGCTGTACGAGAACGGTTTAGTAAAACAAGTATTAAGTTCCGGAAGGTATGCCTACTGGAAAGGCCCTGTAAATTACGGGTTCATTTATGCTGATATCAGCAAGATTGAAATTACAGAACATATCGACCGGGCAACTTTGATGAGCAAATTGGTTGCTCCTTATGTGCGTAGCATAAGCGTGGAGAATTTTGAAAAAGCATTATTGTTCGTGGACGGGAAATATGCAGGCGAGCTGGGAGGTGGAGTATACTACTGGTGGAAAAATAATATCGTAATTCACGTAACTAAGGCAGACATGCGTCAGTTGCAGCTTGAAATCAACGGACAGGAAATCCTGACCAGGGATAAGGCTGCATTACGAATCAATGCATGGGCGCAGTATAAAGTGGTTAATACTCAGAGAGCCTTACTGAACAACAAGGAATACGATAAACAGTTGTATGTAACTTTTCAGCTGGCATTGCGTGAATATGTGGCAGGACTTAATTTCGATGAATTGCTGGATAAAAAAGATATCATCACACCTTTTGTACTGGAAAATGTAAAAGTTAAAGCAGAAATGCTGGGTGTTGAAGTAAATGCATTTGGGATTAGGGATATTATATTACCCGGTGATGTGAAGGAGATCATGAATCAGGTATTGGTAGCCGAAAAGAAAGCGCAGGCTAATACAATCATGAGGAGGGAAGAAACTGCCAGCACCCGTAGCTTGCTGAACACTGCAAAGCTGATGGAAGATAATGCGATGCTTTGGAAGCTGAAGGAAATGGAATATGTAGAAAAGATTGCTGATAAGATCACCAGCATTAGTGTAAGCGGGAACGGAAAACTGATCGAACAGCTCAAGGAAATTTTCGCACCTAAGTAAATAAGGTTGGGCCATTAAGATGGTCCAACCTTTTATTGTCTTTGTTTCAGCGCCTTTAGGGTCGAAGTCCGTACCGTTACAATTTCTGAGCTGCGTCAATGATGAAGTCTGCGACTTTGTCTGGTTGGGATACCATAGGAACATGACTGGATTTAAGTTCGATTGTGGTCTGGTTCCGGTAAAACAGGCAATAAAAATGGACCGGCCCTACAGGCCGAATTTGTAAATCCCGACGCGCTTGCAATCAATTCTTCCGGAGTTTTATTTGTAGGTGAGATCTCAGCACGGATAAGGAAGATCCATCATTGAGTACAAAGTAATAAGTGCCAGCAGCATATTGTTATGAACAGCGCAGAACGGATTTTATATCCGGTTGGAAAATAATCTCTTTAATTTCTTTTAATAATAAAATCAAAAAAACCACTCTTAAGTTTTTTTTCTTTTTCGAAAGCATTAAATAGTGCAGAATGAAAAAGGTAGATTAGTTTTTAGCCGTAGAATTGCAGCCTGTTATTGCACCCTGCTTTTTTCATCTTCCGCTCCTGTCAAACGTTCTCTTTTTTGCTTTAATTTTTCTTTTCCGAAGTTCCTGGAATAAGTAAGTTTGAAAATTCTATGTGTGAATCTTAAATCTATAGCGGCCACCAGGTTTTGCTCGGGCAAATCGGTTTTCCCCCTGAATCTGAGTGTATTCAGAATATTACCGGCATTAAAGACCAGTGATCCGTTTTTTGCTCCCAGCTTTTTCTTAATACCGGCGTCCAATGAGCCAAATGCCCTGGTAAGAGAAATACCATCCAAAACCGGCGATTGATAAAATCCGGACAGTTCCATTGAAAAATCTTTGGGAATCCTGAAAGTCTGGCTTACGTTTATATTGATATTTGGTTGCTGCAGTTGAAGGACCTTATCCTTATAGACTGCATTTACCTGCTGCCATAGCCCGGTAATATTATACTGCATAGTCCACCATTTAGTCAGATTAACAGGGAAGGAGATTATAAGAGAGATGGTTTTTCTGTTTACAAGATTTTGAGGGGCAAGGATAATTTTTCCCGTAATAGAATCTGTTTCAGGCTGAAACCCGGTAATAAAATGATCTTCCTTTGAAAAAGAAAGGGAAGAATAATACTGCTTGTACGTATAATCAGTTTTAATAGTATTGGCAATAGCCGGCTGCAACGCAGGATTACCTGTCAATAACGTGGTTGGGTTTGCAAAATAGGTAAAGGGTGCCAGGTCATTAAAAGTTGGCCGGGTTATCCTTCTGCTATAAGAAAGATTGACAGAATTTTTTTCATTAAGTTTATGCGATATAAAAAAACTGGGAAAAAGATTTCCATACTTTCTGTCTACTATATTTTTTTTGTCTTTAGTGCCGAGATTCGAGCTGGTATATTCATATCGAAGTCCCATTTTTGCATCCGTCTTTTTGTTTACCGACATATTGAATGAAGCATATGCGGCCGAATATTTTTCATCCAATTTATATTCTGCTGACAGACCTTTGTCTTTCACCCATGAATTTTGTATCAGCCTTTCATAACTGATATCGTTTGTAAAAGCTGAAAGTGTTCCCTTAACACCCGTTTCCATACTGATTTTTTTGCCAAGCTTTTTTGAATAATCAACCGCAACCACGAAGAAATTGATAGGTGTAAGCTTTTCTCCGCGCGAGTACTGTTCATATACGAAATTCCCTGTGTTATTATAGAAAGCATTGTGATAATGAACAGGCTGATCATTGGCATAGTGGATATAATCAAAATTGACCTGAAGTTTTTCATCCTGGTTAAAATCGTGCTGGAGATTTATATTGCTGCCATAATTATACCACCTGTTCATCTCACTGTTCGTTAATATGCCTGCCGTATCCAGCATATTATTTTTTATAAGCCTGTAATCATTTGTTTCTCCCTGAGTAAATTTATTATTATATCCTGAAAGCAATATGCCTACTACGGTATGCCGCGAAATTTCAAGATCCAGTCCCAACCGGCCATTAATATTTGGCGTTGTATCGGTTCGGTGAAGATCAATATAGGATTCTGTTATATTTCCCTTATTAGAGATCCGCGCATATGTGTGCCCTGGAAATGGTTTTTTGAGGCGGGAATAAGACAGATCTGCATACAGGTTGATTTTGCCTTTGCGGTGATTGATATTAAAACTGCCCTGGATCAACCGTCCTTTTCCGTATCCTATAGTTGCGGAATATGAGCCGTTCGTTCCAAAATTATTATTCTCTTTCAATACGATATTTATATAACCTGCATTTCCCTCTGCATCAAAATTAGCAGGAGGTGTAGTGATCAGTTCTATCTTTTCAATATTGCCCGAACTCATGCCCGACAGCATCTGCACCACTGCCGAAACAGGCATACGGCTCATTTTTCCATTGATCATGATCACGACTCCATTTTTTCCATTCATGGAAATCAAATTATTCTGGTGATCAACGATAATACCCGGAGATCGTTCTAAAACTTCGAGAGCTGTATTCCCCGGAAATGTGATGGAGTTAGCCACATTAACGATCAACCGGTCGATCTTTTGTTCAAGCAATGGCTTTTTTACTGTTATGGTTACCTGTTCAAGTTGTGCGCTCAGTTCGTGTAATTCGAGCATACCTGCATCTATGTTATCGTTACGGGATATTTCAATGGCTGAAGTAAAGGATTGAGCGAAACCGGTATGTGTGGATGTTATGAGGTACTTACCCGGCAGTACATCCTGTAAAATATAGGTGCCCGATTCTGTGGTTACTATTCCTTTTACCAGGGATGAATCGGACAGTTTTAATAATAAAACATTTGCATAGGGAATTGGTTTATGACTGATGTCCACGATAGAACCATGTATCTTTGACTGTGCACTCGTTGTCTGAAAACCCAATGCCATCACCACTAACAGCAAACACGCAGTTACAGGCAGAAATTTTTTTTTCATGCTTTGATCTTTCGGTCGGTGAAATAATAATTCGGCAGGTAAGTATTGATATCGCAGGGTAGTGAGAATGCAGGGACAACGCGTCTGCTAAAGGTATGGGTTTGGAATCACATATAGTATATATTTTTAATACTGCGATCCCTTTGTGTCAGGTAAGTAAATGTTGTCGTGAAATTAATTGAGTGGGTATGAATTCAAATGCAAAAGTGTCTTGAACAGGAACAGTTGAATGCCTCCTGGTAAGAGCATATAATGAGTCTTTTATTTTTATGCAGTTATTGTTCTGTATTTAAACGGGGAGATATTAAACCTGTCTACATCTGGTTTTTGGAAAACTAATTCATTCAATGAAATGATGCCTGCATTTGTGCAAACGAAAGCAGGCTTTTTTGGAACAGTATATAAAGGATTGCAAGTAGGTAATAACAAGACGATCGGAAAATAAGAAATGCTTATTTTTTCGTTTGTACATATACGTTGGTGTTTTTATTGTTGATATTGGAAGAAGTTTGGAATCTTAAGTGCATTTGCTTACCAATAATAAAAAACTTCAATCAAATGTTTGACACTCGTCAAGTTTTTAACGCATTCTACTAATTGTGAAAATTAACTTCTCGGTTTTACGTTCTGTCAGTCTAACAAATTCCGGTAAGTATGAAATCAGCCATTATCTGCCTAAGCGTAATTGCAGGGCACGCTTGTTACCCGTTGGCGTTTTATACAGAATCCACTCCCGACATTTAACGTTTCATGGCATGCTTTAAAGACATTGTCTTTGAGCATCCTTCTCACAATCTGCAGTATGCGAATCCTGATAATCGCAAACTGCCGGCAAATCGATTGTCTTTCTTCAGACCAAAAACAACTATAATTCATCCATCCCGTTAAAATGTCCCTTAAAATTCTTATGAAAAAGCTCTGTTCACTTTTGGTCTTGTGTTGTTGTGTTCTTCTCCTGGAAGCACAGGTAACAACTCCTTACACTTCTGGTACTACCTGGACGGTGCCGACGGGTGTAACCAGCGTCACTTTTAAAGTGTATGGTGGTGGTGGTGGCACAGGCGGACAGGACTGCGGTGCCGGCTGTGGTAATTCAGTTGCAAGTGCGGTTGGTTATGTGCTGGCCACTTATGCAGTAACTGCCGGCGACGTTATCGGTATTTACCCTGGGGCAAAGGGTGCAGATGGTGGAAACAGTGTTACTGCAAGTGGCGGCGGTTCTGCCGGTACTTCTCCATACAACACAAATTACAATGGTGGCTCGGGTGGCAATACTGGTCCAAGCGGTTCTTCTGGTGGCGGAGGCGGTGGCGGAGCTGCATCAATAATTACAATCAATACGACTATTAAGATCGTTGCGGGCGGCGCGGGTGGCGGAGGCGGCATGGCGAACTCTGCAAATTCCGGGCTGGCCGGAAACTCAGGCGTCAATGCAAACGGTACCTCGAACAATGGAGGGAATGGCACCACGCCTTCAGGCGATGGAGGCGGAGGCGGAGGCGGTGGTGGTGGCCAATATGGTTCCCTTGGCGGTGGTGTGTACGCTGTTGGCTCTGAGTCGGCAGGGAACGGCGGTTACCGCGGTAACAATGCCGTATCAGGTGCAACCACAACCACTACTAACGGAACAACTGCATGGACGACAGCTGGCCGTGTTGAAATTACATACACACCTGTAGCAGGAACAGCATCTTCTAATCAGAATGTTTGTTCAGGAGGCAGCCCGGCAAATATTACGTTGGCTGGCTATGCAGGCACAATACAATGGCAGGTATCATCAGATAACATCGGTTGGAGCGACGTGAGCAGTGCTACGTCAGCGACACTCACGAGTGCACAGATGGGTACTCTGGCGGCAACACGATATTACCACGCGTATGTAAGTGGATCAGTTAATTCCAACTCGGTAACGGCAATGGTGGTAACATCAGTGGCGCCTTTAGCACCTTCGGGTAGCGGAACCGTTGGAAGCCCTTACCTGATCACCAACTTTGCTAATCTTCGTTGGATTTCTGAGAACAGTTCTTCGTGGAACAAAGTGTTTACACAAACTACTACTATCGATGCGGCGAATACAAATTATACCTGTTACAATGCAGGAGCTGGCTGGAGCCCGATCGGAAATAATACGACACCATTTACCGGTGCATATAATGGTGGTAGTTTTACAATCAGTAACCTGTATTTGAACCGTGCATCAACAGCTTATCTTGGCTTATTCGGTAATACAGGTGGAACAATTCAAAACCTCAACGTGACTGCTGCAAGTATTACAGCGACTACAGCACCTACATTCACTTATATTGCCGCGCTGGCTGGCTACAACTCAGGTACAATCACCGGGTGTACCGTGTCTGGTAACGTATCGGGAGGAAGTCAATACAATGGCGGATTAGCTGGTGAAACAGTCGGTAGCATTACCAATTCGTCTTCTTCGGTCAATGTTTCAGGTATTAACTCTACCGGCGGTATTGCCGGTGCCATATCAGCCGGTTCGGTAACCAGGGTATTCTCAACGGGTACCATTACCGGTCCAAACATTGCAGGCGGTATCACCGGTCTTATTTGGTATGCTTCGCTCGACAATGCATATACTTCTGCAACTGTTGTAGGGTCCGCGCGTGCGGGTGGCGCCGTGGGATACTTACGGGGTAGTGCGATTACAAATATTTATTCAGTTGGGACCGTTACAGGCAGCAGCTATTCCGGCGGTTGTATCGGTGATGTAGCAAACGGTGGTACTTCTGCCAATTGTTTCTGGGACACACAAAGTTCGGGGTGGAGTACAAGCGCAAGCAGTGCGACAGGTAAGACCACGGCTGAAATGAAAACCTATAGTACATTTTTTTCAGGCACCTGGGACCTTCAATGTGAGACGAGCAATGGTACGGCCAATTACTGGGGCATCAGCAGTTCAGCAAATGGAGGTTATCCTTTTTTAAGCTGGCAGGGTTACAATACTCAATGTCCTGTATGGAACGGGACGTCCAATACCACCTTCGGCGTTTCAACCAACTGGACCAATAGTTTTGTACCAGTACAGGGAATGGATATCATCATGAGTCCTTCTGCAACCAATGATCTGATTCTTTCTCAAAACTGGCAGTCAGGTAATATCACTTTCAACAACTCTGGACGGAAGATCAAAGTTGCTGCTTTTGAATTCAGGATAGGCGGTACAGTAACCGGTGCAAACAGTACCAACTATATTCAGACCAATAGCACCGGTGCCGTGAAAGGTAACATTGGTAACAATGGTTCATTTACTTTTCCTGTCGGAAACAGCAGTTACAATCCGGTAACGATTACCAATAGAAGCGGTGCTGCTGATGATTTTTCTATCCTTGTTGTAGATGAAGTGTACCAGAATGGTTACAACGGCCCGGTCGTTGCATCCAACCGCGTACGTCGTTCCTGGAATATCAGCAAGATCAATGCTAATGGAGGCAGTGGGATTGACTTTACATTCAACTGGAACGGAGCTGATGTCTCATCACCAATTGGAACGGCAGGGCTTTACAAATTTACCGGTACTAACTGGATTCGTCAAACGGGAAGTAGTCCGGCAACATCTACATCACTCAGCTATACCGGTTATACAGGAACATTAGCACCATTTTCCATAGTCGAAAGCAGCTTCACGCTGCCCGTAACCTGGCTAAGCTTTACAGGTAAAAAGGATGTTTCAAATGTGGTTTTAAATTGGAGCACGGCCAGCGAGAACAATGCGGTTTCTTATGAAATTGAGCATAGTTTGAATGGAAGTAACTGGAATAAAATTGGAACAGTCTTCGCGAATGGCAACAGTCAACGGACGCAACTTTACAGTTTTGTACATACGTCGCCGGTATCTGGTCTGAATTTTTACCGGTTGTTGCAGCGTGACGCAGATGGCCGATACAATTACAGCAGGGTTGTTTCGATAGGTTTCGATGCACACAAAAGATTGATAACAGCTTATCCGAATCCGGTGGCTGGTGAAACACTAAATATCGTTGTAGGGCAAAATACAAACGTGCGACTGGTAAACAGTGTAGGCGCCACGGTAATGCAGAAAATGCTGAAGACCGGGACTAACCAGGTTTCCGTGAAATCACTTACGAAAGGCATATATGTGCTGGTAGCAGGTGAGGAGCGTGTTCCTTTTGTAGTACAGTAGTATATAGAAGTATTTGACATAAAAAGCAGGGTGCAGCGATGTGCTCTGCTTTTATTTTGTTGATTCTGTTTCAATAATTTTTTGCAGTACTCTTTGAAGTAGACAACTCCAGAATATACTCACCCTTTGCAAGTATAATAACCTGGCTTTTTATGTCAACAATTTTTGATGTGATCACATCGCGTCCACTGCTGTAGGGCGATGTAACATCGGTAAAGCGGCTCATGTCAAGGGATTGTTCAGTACTTGTTCCATTCAGGATAACAAGCACTGTGTTGTTATCTTTTATACGCGCATATACGTATACCCCGTTTTTTGGTGCATAATGAACCAGTTTCCCTTTGGTAACAGCCAGGCTGTTCTTTCTCCACTGCAGCAATTTTTGCATATAATCCCATGCTTCGTTTTGCACGCTTGAACGCCCGCTTTTTGAAAACTCATCACTTTTATCATCCTGCCAGCCGCCTGGAAAGTCTTTTCTCAGTCGTCCATCACCTTCTTCTTTTGTACCTGTCATTAATATTTCGGTTCCATAATAAATCTGGGGAATTCCCCGGGTAGTTAGTAAAAATGCAAGCCCCTGTTTATAACGTTTTAAATCCAATTCATCTTTCCGGTTAAACCGGCTCATATCATGGTTATCTAAAAAGGTGAGGATGTTATAGGGATCCGGGTATATAAAATCCTGGGCAATATCTTCAAAAATATTTGTCAGATACGAGCTGTCACCCTTACTGTTGAATGCATTCTGCGTTATAAACGTAAGGGAGAAGTCCATGACCGTTTTTAAGTATGTGTTCTTAGTTCCCAGCCGTGATTTCTGCTGCCACCAGGCGGGTGCTGTCGTCTTGTTGTACCATGTTTCGCCAACGATGTTGAAATCAGGATATTCATCATTCACTTCCTTACACCAGCGCGTCAGAAAATCATAATCTAAATAAGAATAAGTGTCCTGCCTGATGCCATCGATACGCGCATACTCTATCCACCAGATACTATTCTGAATAAGATATGTTGCGAGGTGGCGGTTACGCTGGTTTAAGTCGGGCATTCCTCTCGTGAACCAACCATTAAGGAATGTATTTTTTTCAGTTGGGGCGGCATGAATATCCATCACGGTAACAGTAGCGTGATTGGTTTGCAAGAAAACCCCATCGTTGTTTATCCAATCTTTCGATGGCAGATCATTCATCCACCAGTGTGAACTGCCGCAATGGTTAAAGACCATATCCATCACCATTTTCATTCCTTTAATGTGGGAAGCTTTTACGAGTGACCGAAGCTCTTCATTGGTACCAAAACGTGGATCCGTTTTATAAAAATCGGTTATGGCGTAGCCGTGATAGGAACCACCTCTCATGTTATTCTCCTGTATTGGATTGAGCCATATTGTAGTAATACCCAACTCCTTCAGATAATCCAGGTGTTTGTTTACCCCAGCAAGATCACCGCCATGCCGGGCATTCGGATTTTCGCGGTTAACTCCTACACCCATGAGACTATCATTGGCAGGATTAGCGTTTGCGAAACGGTCAGGAGTAATCAGGTATAAAACATCTGATGCGTTAAAGCCTAAAGCCCCGCTTTTATCATTACGAGCCAGCAGCGGATAATTGTAAGTAAATTTCTGATTGCCATCGGTAAAATTCAACGGTACATTGCCAGATTTCGTGCCCTTAGCAATGCTGAGATAGATGAATACATAGTTGGGATTAGTAGTTTTGGCAAGCTCCTTTAGCGTTATTCCCTGGTAATTGATGCGAAGTGCTGATTTAGCAATATTCGGACCGTAGACCATTATCTGCAGTTCACTATTCTTCATTCCTGTCCACCAGTTTGAGGGTTCAACACGAAGAATCTCTATCGCCTTTGCAAATGTAGTAGTCAAAAGAGCTGTGCAAAGGAATATGGTATAAAAGCTTTTATTCATTTTATATTGTATGATGTTAGAGGCGATGCGAACAGATTTATGTTAAAAGTAAATTACCGAAATTACGAAGTCTTAAATGGCTGTAGAGATTGTAATTAATTTTTAAAAACGAGATATGACAACTCAGGAAGTTGCAGCACGATTCAATGAACTTGCCCAGCAGGAAAAATGGTTTGAAATTCAGGAAGATTTTTTTGCTGATGATGTAAAAAGCATAGATCCCCCAAACTCACCTTACTTCGGATATGCTGAAGGTAAATCTGCCGTACGTAAAAAAGGGGAGAACTTTGTAAACCGGATAGAGGCAGCTCATAGACTTTATGTTGGAGAACCTATTGTAAGCGGTAATCATTTTGCTGTTGCCAGAGAAAAGGATATCACAGTAAAAGGGCATGGAAGAATTCAAATCAATGAGATAATGCTGTATGAAGTAAAAGATGGTCAGATAATATCAGAACAATTTTTTTATTAAAATGGATATTTAGTATAAGCTGCATAGCTAAGGTTTATGCAGCTTATATTACCAGGTCTGGTTATCTTTATGCCGGCGGTTAGAAAATAAAATAGAATCTATGATACCATTCAATGATCTTCTGATATTTGCGGTAGCAGCTTTGGTATTGGTCATCACTCCGGGCCCAAATATGATTTACCTGATTTCCCGTTCTATTACCCAGGGAAAAAAGGCAGGAGTTATTTCTCTTACCGGAGTAATTGCCGGTTTTGGGTTTCATATTTTTATGGCTTCTGCCGGACTTACCGCAATACTGTTTGCAGTGCCACTGGCTTATTCAATATTAAAAATATTGGGAGTCGGTTATCTGTTATACCTGGCTTATCAGGCAATAAGTTCCAACAGCAGAAATATTTTTGAAGTAAAAAATAATCTGCAGGAAGATAAGCCGGGTAAGCTTTTCAGTATTGGCTTTCTAACGAATGTGCTCAATCCCAAAGTTGCCATATTCTATGTTTCCTTTTTCCCGCAGTTCATAATACCCGGAAGGGGTTCCATCATGACACAAAGCTTGCAACTCGGGGCAACTCATATTATCATATGTTTTTGTGTGCATTTTACTATAATTATGATGGCTTCGAAAGCAGCACTGTTTTTTGCGGGACGGCCTTCATGGATAAAATTGCAAAAGTGGTTCATGGCAAGCATTTTAGCAGGTCTTGCTATTAAAATGGCCTTAACAAAAACCAAATAATCACCATCCCTTCCTGTATGTTCTCTTTAAATATTTTTCCGCTTCAGGATGATCAGGAAATTTCATTTTTTCCGAACTCCAATTCAACGTTGTTTCAGGAATCCGGATAGCTATAGTACCTGGCAAGATGGCTTCTGTCATGGGACCGCTTTGTGCGAAATGCGATTCGGTTTTTTCTCCGCCAAGACAGGCCTCTGCAAAATGATGATAATGATTACGTTCTTTTAAGGTTGGTGTCTTATAATTCTTGAAATTATTCTGTGGTAACATTACCGGCATTTGAGTATGTGGAATAAGCATCGCTCGCAGATCATAGTACACAAATGTATATGAATGAACGTTTATATAATTGCTGAAGTGTTTTCTCAGTTTCCACTCTTTACCCGGCTTTTTTCTTCACCGGCGCCACCGCTGCGACGGCGTTCAGGGGCAATATTGGTTTTGCCGAATTTATAAGTAAAGGAAATATTCAATATCCGGCTGTCTTTTCTCCTGTCGTTTGTAATGTCTAAATCCACATCGGCGTAGCGTGAGTAACCGCTGAAATTGGTTGTACGGAAGATATCGCGGACGCCTAACTTAACAGTAGCCTTCTTTTTCAACAGTTGTTTTGACAATGCCGCGTTTACGGCGCCCATTGGGCGGCCTATTAACAATCCTTCTGATGGGTTGGAGTTGAACCAGCCGCTAAGCTCTGCAGTCCATATTTCGGCGAATGTAAAACTGTTTGTCAGGTTGGCGTCAAAGTTTACCACGTTGATATTTACCGGGGTATTTTTTATGCCATCGGTATAAATGCCTTTGTAATTGTTGTTGAAAACGCCTGCATATACGTTCAGGTTCCACCACTTTACTAACTGCCTGTTCGCCGACATGGAAAATCCGTACTGTCGCATCTTGCTGAAGTTTTCCTTGGTTTGAAAAGTAGTTCTCTTTTCCGTGTTTTGCTTTAGTATTTCGGTAATGATATCCCTGGTTTGGGTGAAGCTGAAGGTTGAAGTGAGAAACTTGTTATAAGTATGGCTTATCTCAACCCTGTTGGAAAACTCGGGTTGGAGGTATGGGTTTCCCTGGCCATAGGTTAAAGAGTCCAGGAAGAAAATAAAGGGGTTCAGATCGTTATAGTCTGGCCGTCTTATCCTGCGGCTATAAGCAAAACTCAACTGGTTTTTCTCATTGATGGTATAGGCGGCGCCGGCATTGGGAAAAAGATTGGTATAATTTCTTTTAAAGCTGGAATCGTTTAACTTCTGAGTACCGCTCGCGTTTGTATTTTCTGCGCGCAGTCCGCCGGTAAACTCCCATTTTTTTATGGTAGCTGTGAAGATGGCATAAGCTGCGTTTACGTTTTCTTTATAGACAAAGTGATTTGTTCTCTCCTGGTCTGTTTTCCATCCGGTACTTGTATCCCGTTGATAGAGCACATTATTGTCGGTGTTTACAAAACCAGCTTTAACACCTGCTTCCAGTTTCATGTTTTTATTAAAGGGGTGAACATAGTCTGATTTGGCGGTATATATTTTAATTGTTGAGGGTAAATTGCCGTCTAATAAAATTGTGTTTCCTCTCTGACCGTTGCCAGGATCGTAAATTTTTGTAGTCAGCAAGTTGGTCCCTTTGTTTTTGTAGTATCCCTGATCAAGGTCCACCGTGATTTCCCGTCCCGTCGAATCGAAACTGTGTTTGTAGTTGAAGTTGGTATTTATATTATTTGTTTTGTTCGCATTATAGGCATCTGAAAGAAGCCGGGTATTAATCTGACCATCGGCATTTCGTAGGTTTGAGTAACTATTTTGCCAGTTTTTCCATGGGTTGATGCTGCCTGTTATGACTATGCCGGCAACATCTTTTTTTGTTAAATTATAGTCGAGACCTAGCTTTAAATTATGCCAGTTGCTTTTGTTATGTCTTTCGGTTGACTGATCGGAGGACCCGGAGAACGAGTTGTTCTTATAAAAATTTCTATCAATAGACAATATCCCAAGACCTTCCCACTGGCCGCCATCATAGCTGCCGAATAAGTTTAGCTTGTCATTTCGATAGTTAAAATTGGCACCGGCGAAGTACTTAGGATAATAGCCCTGGTTATATGTCAGGCTCATGTTGCCGTTCATGCCTTTGATAGTACCTTTTTTGGTTTTGATATTGATAACTCCTGCGTTGCCGGAAGCATCGTATTTTGCAGGAGGGTTTGTCATTATTTCCAGCTGGTCGAGAGAGCTGGCTTGTAGGCTTCTTAAAAATGCCGCTAACTGGCTTCCCGTCAGGTAAGTTTGCTTCCCATCTATTAATATCAGTACGCCGCTTTTTCCCTTCAGGCTTACGTTGCCATCGTTATCTACCGCAACGCCAGGCGATTTTTCGAGGATTTCCAATACGTTCAAACCGGCATTAGTCGGGGAGGCATCAACGTTTACCAGCGTTTTGCCAGCTCTTACTTCTATCGGCGGTCTTTTTGCGGTAACGACAACGCCGGCCATTGATTCACTGCGGGGGGCCAGCTCTATGGTTTCTAAGGTAATATTGAATGCATCGGATGTAACTTCTACTGTTGAGTAGGAGGGCTGATACCCTACTGCAGAAACGAAAACCAGGTATTTTCCTTCGGGTATATTTTCAAATCCAAATTTGCCCGCCTGGTCCGAAACGCTGATTTTGGCTACCGACGAGTCTTTGGTTCTTAGAAGCGAGATGGTCGCCGATTCAAGGGCTTTCTGATTTCCGGCAGTCACCGTTCCGACGATTTTCCCCCCATTAAACTGGGCCAGTGCCGGCAGGGAGTAAATAGAAGAAACCACGAGAAGAATTATTTGTAAATATCTCATATTAATAAGTTTGCCGGGGGGTTCCCTGTGTAATTCTATTCTGCCAAATGAGTTGTCTGTATCGGTCAGTGTAAAAAATGAACGTGAACTTTTCATGACAGCACGCTTAACAATCATGACAGTCAGTTGGACGCAAAGTCCATGAATAATGTTACAGGTATTACCTGTGTTATTTGGTTGCGTATGATCTGCACCGTTTTGGACAAACTTGAAAAGGTTTTGAACGAATCTGATACCTCGATTCACATAAGTTTGTTCATACTACACCTCAACTACATACTACCATCAATTTTTGCAAGCCAGTCTATTCAATTAAAAACATCTTTATGCTGAAGAGCTATTTCAAGATCGCATGGCGCAATGTGACCCGCCATAAAATTTTCACCACCATCAATGTCCTCGGTCTCAGCCTCGGCATGGGATGCTGCCTGTTCATCTTTCTCTGGGTTCAGGACGAAGGGGCGGTGGATAATTTTCATGCAGCTGGCAACCGGCTGTTTACGGCTTACCAGGCTATAACCACCAATGGAAAAACGGAGGGTAACTATTCTACCCCACTGGTGCCTGGAGACAGTACCAACCAGATCGGGTTTCCAATGGAAAATATCGGACAAACGGTTCCTGAAGTCCAGTACGAAGCATATTACTGCACCGGCTATGAACTTCCCTGGGGACATCCGGAAACCTTTAAGGTTGGTGATAAGATACTGAAGCTGGAAGGATCCCGGGCGGGAAAAGATTTCTTTAAGATCTTTAGTTTCCCGCTACTGGAAGGGAATGCAGAAACGGCCCTGCGCGATCTCAGAGGAATGGCTATCTCGAGGAAAATGGCAGGGATGCTGTTCGGGTCGCCCGCAAAAGCCATGGGACAGACCATGCGTGTAGAGAACAGGGAGAACTTTGTTGTCAGCGCTGT
>Ga0193752_1000458_pt1 | contig 39421 bp, 34 predicted proteins | sample H1c1metaG_FD_144924 | JGI IMG/M metagenome (GOLD analysis project Ga0193752, IMG submission 144924) | Soil microbial communities from a riparian zone of the East river system, Colorado, United States - H1c1 | ecosystem: Environmental > Terrestrial > Soil > Riparian zone | place: USA: East River... | reverse complement strand
GTTGCAAGTGCTGGAAGCGGAATATTTTGAAACGACGGCTACGCACGGAACGGGCTGTACGTTGTCATCGGCGATCGCGGCAAATCTTGCGTTAGGAAAAGATCTCCTAGAGGCGGTGGCAATTGCGAAGCAGTTTGTGAACGAAGCTATACGCACGGCGCCGATGATCGGGCACGGGCATTCGCCGATAAATATAAAACCTATTTAGCTATTGGAAGGAAGGTTGGCGATTGGTAAGTGATGCCGAAAATAAAGCCGCTGCGGGGGCTGTGTTTGGTAATGCCGAATACGGCTGCGGTATCGAACCTTAGCCCGGACGCCTTTATCTGAGTTCCTACACGAAACTGTCCTACGCTCTCGGTGCCGATCGGGGCCACGCCACTTCGCGTACTCATGCGGCCATTGACTTCGCTGACGAGATTGATCCGGTCATTCAAGCGAAATACGCCGGCCAATCCGTACAGCAGAACATCGTTTTGCGTAAAGTTAGCCAGCGGAGCAGTTAAAATTCCCAGTCCGATGTTGCCGTAAATATTCGCGAGCGGTGTTTTGCCTTGCCGCTTGCCGAATTTCTTTTGCACGATCACTTTGGAAAACACATTGATCTGATTGGTACCAATGCCGCGGGCCTGATCGGTATTAGGCATTTGGAATCCAAATTTAACACCAACTGCCGGAAGATTCTTTGTCTCGCTTAAAAGCTTTACCTTTGTCGAGATCGTGAAATCATCGAAATCGTTTGTCGAATTTCCGTTGATGGTGAGCGGGATCGCTGACGGCGTCTGCGAATTGATCGCAAGGTAATTTTGAATTGTTCCTTCTATCTGCAATTCCACGTTCGCGGCAACGCCGGTTCGCAGACGTATGTCGCCGACCCTGGTAAGATCGCCTCTCAAGCCCGACAGCGGAAACTTCGCATTTTGAAGAAAATCGATGCCGATCCCGAGTTCTATGGAACCTTGCGGCGTGATGTCGATATCGTCCGTGATCAACGGCCTTTGCTGCGCATGGATCGCAATTACCGGAAAAGCGGTCAGAAGAAAAGCCAGCAATGTAAGGCGTCGGAACATCACAGAAATTTTTGCATCTATTACATAAATTGTAAACGGCGAGGTTTGGTTTTGGACTTTGTCTATCAAACTTGGCAAAATGACGCTAGTAATGGAGATCGTTAACTTTCAAAAAGAACAGAACGAACCCGGCCCGCTTCGGCTTGTGCCGGAGGCCCGCGATCTGCTGCAGATGCCGCAGATCGAAAAGCAGTTCGTGAACTTTATGTTCTTTAAAGTGAATTCAGATTGGCGAAAGCTGGACCCCGAAACCAAGAACGTTTTTAAGAGTGAGTTTCGATCTGTATTCGAAAGTTTTCGGAACGAATTCCTTCTATTTTCTTACTCGCTCGTCGGGTTTGATTCCAAGGCGGACCTGATGTTCTGGCGGATCGGAACGTCGCTCGACCTAATTCAGGAAATGACCGCAAAGCTTTACCGGACGAACCTCGGCAGTTTTTTCGAAACGGCCGATAATTATCTTTCGGTAACAAAAAAACGGATGTTCGTTTCGGGCAGCACGGAAGATAAATTTCATATCAATGCCGGCGAGAAGAAATATCTCTTTATCTACCCTTGTGCAAAAAACCGGGATTGGTACGAAAAAAGCGGCGATGAACGTGATGCACTTATCGAGGAGAACTTTATGGTCGGGAAGAAATTTCAGAACATAAAGATCCATATGACGCATGCATTCGGTTTCAGCGAACAGGAATATCTGATCTCATTTGAAACCGACGAACCAAAAGATTTCCTGGCACTTGCCGAGGAATTGCGGGAAACGCCGGCGAGTAAATTCACGCTGCGCGGAATGCCAGTTTACACCTGCCGACAAAAATCCCTGATGGAATGCCTTGACGCGTTGGGTTAACTCGAAAAAAATGATCGCCAGAAAATTTCTGATCAGCGGAATGGTTCAGGGCGTGGGATACCGCTTTTTCGTACAGCGTTCGGCGGCGCGGCATCAGGTTCACGGGTATGTTATTAACCTGCGTGACGGGCGTGTCGAGGCATTTGCGCAGGGGAATGAGCGGCAGTTAGCCGATTTTCGCGACGACCTGGCGACCGGCCCGAGGCATTCAAAAGTTGACGATATCGAAGAGTTGGTCGTCGATCCGGACGGCATCTACAGTACGTTTAGAATAGAGCGATAGTGTTTTCAGGCGGATTTCGCTAATATCTTTTTCATGGACAATCTCAAGAAACTGATCAGGGAAGTACCCGATTTTCCGAAACCGGGCATTAATTTTTACGATATTACTACGTTATTAAAGGACCCGACCGGCCTCGAAGAAACGATAGATGCATTGACGGAAATGTGTCGCGGGCTTGATATAGACACCGTTATCGGCGTGGAATCGCGCGGATTTATCTTTGCCGCTCCTCTGGCATATCAGCTTGGCGTGGGCTTTATTCCGGTCCGCAAGCCTAAGAAATTACCGGCGGAAAGCGTTTCTGTTTCGTACGATCTGGAATACGGCCAGGATACGCTGGAAATGCACAAAGACGCCGTCGGCGAAGGTCATAATGTACTGATAGTTGACGATCTGCTCGCAACCGGCGGCACCGCAAAAGCAGTTGTAGATCTGGTCGAAGGCGTTGGCGGTAAGGTCGCCGCACTTCTTTTCGTTGTCGAACTCGATTTCCTCGGGGGCCGCGCAAAGTTTGCCGGGCATAACGTCAAATCGCTTATTAACTACAGTTCCTAGCCCTCACGCTCCCGTAGCTCAGTTGGATAGAGCGTTCGCCTCCTAAGTGAAAGGCCGGTGGTTCGAATCCACCCGGGAGCACCATTAGTTCAATAGATTACGGGAAAATCTCTGAAATTTGTCTTTTGAAATCAGGGCAAAGGCGGATAGACCTTTAACCCGGTTGCCTTTAGGGCTTTGTTTCTTCACACAGATCATTTGTAATGGCGTCCGCAGTTTCCTGGACGGTCTTTACAAGCGTTTGAAAGGTATCTTGATGGATCTGTTGTTTGTATCCGGCTACGCTGACTGCTCCAACGATCTGGCCGCCGGTGTCTCTGATCGGCGCGCCTATACAGCGGGAACCAATGGTCTCTTCTTCGTCGTCAACTGAAAATCCCTGTTTTCTAACTTGATCTAGTTCCTTCTTTAGTTTTTTTGGCGAGATTATAGTGTTGTCGTTATATCGGGGCAGGCCGTGTCGTACCAATCGATCAAGTAATTCCTCTGGCCAATCGCTTAGCAGCGCTTTCCCCGCAGCCGTACAGTGTATTCCCATTCGCTTGCCGACCCATGTTTCTACCTTTGGAGTATAAGGAGAATCAGCTTTTTCGATGATCACGACCTCGTTCTGCTCCTGTATGGAAAGGTGAACGGTCAGTTTCGTTTTGTTCATCAAACTGCGGATATGAGGAGTGGAGATCTTGCGAAGATTAAGTCCGTTCATCGCCATGTTCGCGAGCGACAATATCTTCATCCCAAACATATACCGGCCGGTGCTCTCGTTTCGATGCAGGTAGCCAAGCCTCTCAAGCGTCAATAGAAGTCCATACGTGGAACTCTTTGGCAGGGCCAGTTCGCGCGTCAACTCCGCGAGCCCCAATCCATTATGTGAGGTAGCGAGTTTTTCGAGGATAAGCATTCCTTTTTCGATCGCGGGAACCGATTTTGTGCGTGAGTCGGATGATGAAAACTTTTGCATTTCTTACTGTTGTACGTATCTGGATAGAGGATAAGTCGTTAACGATGTCGTTCGACCGGCTGAACAATATCCGAACTTTACCGGAAAATACTATATACATCAATAGCACTACGTTTTATAATTCGTCCAGTTCAGATAATCAGCCAACCACATTTCAGGCCGACAAGGTTCGTGAATCCGATTAGCTCATCGTGTGAAACGACTCCGTAAGTCAGATGAAAAATCGTCGCAGGACCGGATCGCTTTTTAGGCGACAGCAGAACCCGATATAGGTTTCCGGCTTTTTAACAGGCGGCGTGAAAGCAGTGAAAACAAAATCGACCTTTCCTCAACAACAAGAGCTGGGTTTTTCAATAATATGAATACAATGCACCATAGCCGACCTCACTTTTTACACGTGCGAACGCTTATTGCGGTCGGTTCCATATTGACCTTCGCAGGAATGTTGTTCGGACAAAATGTTACGTTTGAAGGGGACGGCTGGGAAAGGTCGAAGGAAGCAATTGTAATTTCCGATATGACAAAGGTGACACCGGGGAGCGCACTAACTAAAGAGATCCGGACGCAGCGTCAATGGAAGGTCCTTGACTATGAAACGATGGACGGCCTCAAGGGGAATAGCATTGCATGCACGCCGGATACGGGTGCACCTGCCGTTACGCTGCCCTTGAATGTGAAGGGTTGGTACGCCGTGTATGCCGGCCTCGGCGGCGTCGGTAGATTTGCGTTCGGACAGGGAAATGAGGTTAGGCTGAAACTTACAAATGACGTTACTTATCAGCATCGCGGCTACGCGGGGGCGCGAGACGATATTGAAGAAGTTTTTTTCAAAGCAGCCGATCTGACGGGGCAAAATCTGGAGATCGCCCAAATGCGTATGAAGGCGATGATGGACCTTCGACCGAGCAACAACCCGCGTCATACGGTCGTTATGTATATCAAATTGGTCCCGCTGACCGAAAAAGAGGTCGCCTGGATTCAGCAGGACCGAAAGCAAAAAGAAACCAAGAAACTGATCGCAACCCTGGACGCCTTTAGCTGGATAAACCAGAATTTTCCAACGACAAAAGAAGAATTCCTGGAAGATTTCGAACATCTTCGCGATTCCGATTTCGGCACGATCCAATGGCAGATAATCGGCGGCGATCTGGTCAACTATAAATCAAAGCTCGGAACGATCCCGGGTGAATTGACCAACAACCCGTCCCGCACTGGCGACGGATATGTAACCCAATCGATCCAAAAATTTATTGCAGATGGCCAAGATCATACCAAGCTGGCGATCGAAGCGGCCCGGTCGATGGACAAGAAAATTTTGATCGGATTCCGAACCCAGGCGTGGCAGGCGCCGCCCGCGTTCGAAGATTATTTTACCTCGCGATTTTATCGTGACCACCCGGAATGGAGAACTTATGATCGCGACGGAACGCCCGTAATGCGGATGAGTTATGCCGTGCCTGAGGTGCGAAAGCATATTTACGACATTCTCCGCGAAGTGCTGGCATATAAGCCTGACGGTATCGAGATCATCTATTTTCGCGGGCTGCCGCTAATGCTTTGGGAAGACGCGTTCAGTAAGCAATTCCAGGACAAATATGGCGAAGATGCCAAAAAGGTATCCGAAGACGACCCGCGTTTGTATGCGTTGCGGGGCGAGATCATGACCGGGTTTATGCGCGATGTCCGAAAGCTGCTTGATGATGTTCAGAAAGCGCAGGGCCGAAAGGAAAGGTATGAGCTGACGGCGTCGGTCGTGCATAACGAGGCGGACAATATCAAATATGGCCTCGATGTTGAGCGTTGGGTAAAGGAAGGCCTGGTAAACAAGATCGGCATCTTCCCGGCCGCCTTTCATACAAACACCCGCAAACCGATGGAGATGGATTGGTTTTACCGCATTACTAAAGGAACCGATGTCGGTGTCTATCCGATCATGCTTGGATGGAAACTTCCCTCAGCCAAACAGGCTTTGGTGCAGGCACAGAATTTCTACAAAGGCGGCGCGGCCGGGATGATCTTTTGGGACCCGAGTTCGACGGATTTTTACAACCCCGGCCCTAGCCAGGGTTCCGCCCGCAAATCATACACCAGCGCCGGAAGAACATATTTTCCGCTTGCCTCAAGGCTCGGCCATGTCGATTCTCTGGCTGATATGGAACAAAACGATCGGCCAAAACCAAAATTCGTTCCTTTGAAACGGTACGGAAATTATTGGTTCGGCCGCTGGATACCTGATGTCGGTTTTTAGGAATATCAATGATAAACGTAGATATCAATGTTTCCGTTTTACTAAAAGAGTATCCGTTTATCGAGCGCTTTGACCAGGCAAAAAGTTTAGGATTTGAGGCGGTTGAATTTTATTGGAACCGGGATGAGGATCCGGCTGACATCGCCCGGAGCGTTAGCGACGCAGGTCTTCGGGTGGCGGCGTTTAATTTCGACGCCGGCAATATGGCCGCCGGTGATCGCGGCCTGCTTTGCGATCCGGAAAGGCGACGGGAAATGCGTGAAAACGTACCAGTCGCGATCGAACTGGCCGACCAGCTAGGATGCGGTAAATTGACCGCGTTGGCAGGTAATCTAAATCCTGAAATAGAACGTGAACAGCAACTTGATACGATCCGTGAGAATCTTCGATGGGTTTGCGAACAGGCCGCCCAAGCCCGGATCACGGTTTTGGTGGAAGCTATAAATGGCTGGGATAATAAATTATACCCTTTCACAAATACGCGGGACACTCTTGCCTTTCTCGACTCGGTCGGCGCGGCCAATTTGAAGTATCTCTATGACATTTATCATATGCAGCGTATGGAAGGTAATCTTATTGAGACGCTTGAGAAAAACGTCGACAGGATCGGGCATATTCAGATAGCTGATTCGCCCAAAAGAGGCCAGCCCGGAACTGGGGAGATAAACTACGGGCATATATTCGAAGCGATCGACGGTTCCGGTTATGACGATTATGTGGGATTGGAATACAACCCCGCATCCTCGACCGAGGACAGTCTTGACTGGCTGCCAGTCGAATGCCGAAAAGGTGTCGACATCAAGAAATTGAACTTGTGATCAGTGCGTCCGTCGCTGGAAAAATGGAAGAAAAGAAAGAGAAAATTGGGTTTATAGGTCTTGGGATCATGGGCAAGCCGATGGTGCGTAACCTGTTAAAGGCAGGCTATAAGCCCATGATCTTCAACCGCAGCCAGGGACCGGTCGATGAATTGGTCTCCGAGGGAGCGGTGCCGGCCAAGTCTGCGAAAGAGGCGGCCGCAGAATGCGACATCGTTATTACGATGCTGCCCGACACGCCTGATGTCGAGGCGGTCGTGTTAGGTGCAAACGGAGTTTTAGAAGGCGCGCATGACGGCCTTCTGCTTATCGACATGAGTACGATCTCTCCGGTCGCATCGCAAAAGTTAGCTTTGTACGCCGACGCGAAAAACGTGCGAATACTTGATGCACCGGTAAGCGGCGGCGACAAGGGAGCGATCGCCGGAACTCTGTCGATCATGGTGGGCGGCAACCTGTCCGACTTTAAGCGGGCGTATCCGGTTTTCGAAGCGATGGGAAAAACGATAACCCATTGCGGCCCGATCGGTGCGGGACAAATAGTCAAGGCATGCAATCAGATCGTGGTCGCACTTGTGATCGAGGCGGTCTCAGAAGCATTAGTGCTGGGTTCGAAGGCAGGCGTCGATCCCGGAGTGGTCCTTAAGGTGCTGGGCGGCGGACTTGCTCAAAATCGTGTGATGGAGCTTCGCGGGCCGACGATGATACAACACGATTTTACTCCGGGCTTTAAATCACGACTGCACCGGAAGGACCTGAAAATTATATTGGAAACTGCACGCGAATTCGATGTCGATCTGCCGGTCACGCGGATCGTCGAGGATATGTTCGTCAAACTTATCGACGGCGGGAAAGGCGAATTGGACCACTCCGCGTTGCTGACGGTCGTGGAAGAATTGTCCAGTCATTCGATTTACGCTAAACCATGAAATTAACTGGCAGGGCAGCAATAGTAACGGGCGGCGGAACCGGGATCGGCATGGGAATAAGCCGGTCGCTGGCGGAGGCAGGCGCAAAGGTTGCGATCGCTCAACCGACGCTTGCGAAGGCCGATGCTGCGGCAGATATACTGCGCGGCGATGGCTTCGATGTGTTTCCGGTCGTGGTCGATATCCGGTCACGCGAACAGGTTTTAGCTATGGTCACTAGCGTTATCGAGAAGTGGGGACAGATCGACATTCTCGTTAATAACGCCGCAGTCACCGGACCGAAGGCGGCCTCGCCTTTTTTGGAGATCGATGACGATCTGCTCGACAGAACGATAGATGTAAATCTCAAAGGCACGTTTATCGTTTCGCAAGAGGTTGCGAGACGTATGACCGAAACCGGCGGAGTGATAATTCACGTTTCTTCTGTCGGCGCATTTGCGGCACAGGAAGGAGCATCCGCCTATTGTGCTACCAAGGCTGCTTTGACCGGATTGACCAAGGCGATGGCCCTCGAACTAGCCCCGCACGGCATCCGCGTGAACTGCATCGCACCGGGAGACATCCGAACGGATACGAGCGAAAACGTCGAGGATGAAATAAAAGAGCGGGGCTTGAGCGGCAATTATCTTCGCAGAATACCGCTCAACAGACGCGGAACACCGGCCGAGATAGGGCCGACCGCAGTGTTTCTCGCATCCGACGATTCGTCTTATATTACCGGCGAAACGATCGTAGTTGACGGCGGATTTCTGATCTATTAAACGGATATGAATACGAACGATCTATTCAGACTGGATGGAAAGATTGCATTGGTAACGGGCGGAGCCGGCATATACGGCATCCATATTACCCGTGCGCTGGCTGAGGTCGGGGCACATGTTGTTATTGCCTCACGCAACCTGGAGCAGTGCGAACATGCCGCAGAGGAACTTGGCGGCGATGGGCTGAAAGTTTCGGCTATGCAATTGGACCTGGGTTCCGGTGAATCGATCTCATCGCTTTGCGGCAACATTGTTTCCAAATTCGGGAAACTTGATATTTTGTTTAACAATGCGGTTGCCCGGGCGGGCGGTGACCCGTCAACGGTCACTCAGGAAGACTGGGAAGCGGCGATGCAGATCAACTCGACCGGTTTTTTTCTTTCGTGCAAGATATTTGGCGAACAGATGATCAAGCAGCGTTCGGGTGTGATCGTCAACATCTCGTCGATCTACGGAGTGGTTGGGCCAAACTTCAACATATACGAAGGGACGACGATGACAAGCCCGGCAAACTACGCATTTGCGAAAGGCGGAATGATAAATTTCACACGCTACATGGCTAGTTATTACGGCCAATATGGGATCAGGGTGAATGCGATCAGTCCCGGAGGATTTCAGACCGACCAGCCGGACGTTTTTATCGACAACTATTCCAAACAGACGCCGCTTGGCCGAATGGCGACGGACGACGATATAAAAGGTGCTGCGGTCTTTCTGGCTTCCGATGCATCCGGTTATATCACGGGCCAGAATTTGATGGTTGATGGCGGTTGGACCGCAATTTAAAATATGAAGTTAAAAGGCATTGTTCCGCCGATCGGAACACCAGTCACAACAGACGAACGCGTCGATGAAAAAGGCCTTCGCAATCTGGTGCGGTATTTGCTCGACGGCGGAGTTCACGGCATTTTTGCGAATGGAACAATGGGCTGCTGCGCTCTTTTGAGTGATGCGGAACAGCTTCGGTCGATCGAGATCGTCGCCGACGAGGTGAACGGAAAGGTGCCTGTCGTTGCAGGTGTTTCCGACAGCGGGACCCGCCGCGTGATCGACAAGATCAAGGCCGTCGAACGTCTGAACATTGATTATCTGACGGCCGTACCGCCGTATTATTTTATGCTGACGCAGGACTCGGCGATGCGGTTTTTTCGCGATGCGGCCGAGGCGGCCCAAAAGCCGTTCCTGCTTTACAACAACCCATATCTTACAAAATTCGACTTTACGATACCCTCGCTTATCGAACTTGCAAAGGAACCCAATATCGTGGGACTTAAGGAGACGAATCAGGATTGTAATCGCTGGACAAAACTGTTCGAGGCATTTCGCGGACAGGACGATTTCAGCATATTGCTTGGTACCGAACTGCTAATTCCGCAGGGCTTGATGATGGGGGCAGACGGAGCGATCGGCGGTGCACATAACATAGCTCCCGGATTTGGGGTCGAACTATATAATGCAACGATCGCAGGCAAGCACGACCTTGCTTTCGAACTAAGCCGAAAGCTCGCAAGAATTTGCGATATTTTCCAATACGGCGATATTTGGGGCGGTTTCGAGGCGGCACTTCAACTGCTCGGGCTTTGCGAAAAGGTAACGCTTGAGCCGTATAAAGCAGCTACTGACGAGGACCGTGCAAGCGTCAAGGAAATTCTTATTGAGTGCGGATTACTGCAGTCCGAAGCACACGCCGGAGGACAAGCGGAATAAACTGGAATGAGGAAATACTTCACGCCAAAATTCGGAAAAATGTTTGTGCTGCTTGCTTGCGCGATTCTTTCTAGCGTTTCGGCGCGTTCGCAGGTTGCCCCGGATTATAAACATCCTATCGAGCAGTCTCGAAAAATAGTCGCCGAAACAATGACCAAGCTGAAGATACCGGGCATGTCAGTCGCGGTGGCTGTCAACGGGAAAATAGTTTGGTCTGAAGGTTTCGGATTTGCCGATCTGGAAAACCATGTTCGCGTTTCGACCGCAACACGTTTTCGTATTGCCAGTATTTCGAAACCGATCACCGCCGTCGCCATGGCAAGGGCGTACGAACAGGGAAAGCTTGATCTAGACGTGCCGATTCAAAAATATGTCCCGAATTTTCCCCGTAAGGAGCATGAAATTACAGCTCGTCAATTGGCGGGGCATTTATCGGGAATTCGTCATTACAGACGCAGCCCCGATGAGGAAAAGGATGATTTTTATAACCGCAAGAAATATTACAAAAACATTTCGGAAGCGTTGAAGATCTTTCAGGACGACCCGCTGGATTTTACGCCGGGGACAAAATTCGGCTATTCATCTTACGGCTACACTTTATTAAGTGCCGCAATTGAAAACGCGAGCGGACAGGATTTTTTTACCTATGTGCAGAAAGAGATCTTTGACCCGCTGCATATGCCGTCAACATCGGCGGACGATAACAGAAAGATAATTCCCGATCGAACACGATTCTACTCGCTCGATGAAAATAAAAATGTGATAAACGCTCAGTACATTGACGGCAGCGATACTTGGGCAGGCGGCGGCTTTCTTTCAAATCCGGAAGACCTGACAAGATTTGGCTCGGCACATTTAAAACCCGGTTTTTTGAAGGGATCGACCTTACGGGAAATATTCACTTCGCAAAAGACAAGCGACGGCAAAGAAACCGGAACAGGACTCGGGTGGCGAACCGGCAAGGATAAGGAAGGCAGGACCTTTTATTTTCATCCGGGCGAAAATGTCGGCGGCCGGTCGTATCTCGTTGTTTATCCTGACACGGGCGTCGTAGTTGCGGCACTTCATAATATTACGGGAGTAAGCCTTGGTTCCGCGGCCGACATTACGAAACTCTTTGTGGCCGCAGTTGAACAACGGACAAGCGGTAAGAGATGAAAATTACGGAACAGATATACATTTCCGGCAGTCTTCAGCTTGGTATTTCAGGGCGTTGGGACAGTCATGTGTATGTCGTCAAGGGGCCGGACGGCCTCGTCATGATCGACGCCGGCGGCGGCGGTTCAGGCGACCTGATCTTTGACAATATTCGACGGGATGGCCTTGACCCGGCAGACATTAAGACACTTCTGCTTACGCACAATCACTTTGACCATGCCTGCGGCGCCGCCGAGATACGTGAGGCGACCGGTTGTGCCGTATACCTTTCGGTAAAGAGCAAGGACATGCTCGAACGCGGAACGGCGGCCGAGGCCGGACTGGATCTGGCGATCGAACATGGCGTGTACCCTTCCGACTTTAAATACCGGAATTGCGTCGTCGATAAGGCGGTCGAAGATGGTGACGAGATAGAAGCCGCCGGACTCAGGTTCAGGGCGATCGGCGTCGAAGGCCACAGCCCTGATTCGATCTGCTATCTGGTAGAGATCGACGGAAAGCAAAACCTGTTTGCGGGCGACGTGCTGTTCTATGGCGGCGTTATCGGCCTAATTAACGCTCCGGGATCGAGCATGGACGGTTACCGCAAAGAACTGAAAAAACTTGGCGGCCTAAATGTTGACGGCCTGTTTCCCGGGCATATGCTTTTTACGATAAATGGCGGGCAGGCCCATATTGATGCCGCGATCGAACAGTGCGGGAAGGGTTCGATCCCGCAAACGATCGGAAATTGCGGTGTTATTTTCTAACAATGGCAGCAGAAGTCGATATCGATCGATTCTCGTTTCCAATCGAAACGGGAAAGCGATCTTATTTTTTGAAGATTCCCGGCGACGATCCAGAGCCGGCCGGATTTCCGCTGCTGGTGGCAAACGGCGCGGGACCGGGCAAGACGCTGGTTGTTTTCGCGGGCGTTCATGGCGACGAACTTGAAGGGGTTCAGGCTGTCCACGATGTGTTCCGCACCATTGATCCCGAGGCGATGAACGGACGGCTGATAGCAGTGCCAATTGCGAATCCGCCAGCTTACCGGGCCGTCATGCGAACAAGCCCGATCGACGGAATGAATCTCGCCCGGACATTTCCGGGAAAAAAAGACGGCACGATAACGGAACGGCTTGCATTTTATTTATCGGAGCTGGTCATTCCGGAGGCCGATCTTTTCCTGGACATGCACAGCTCTGGTGTCGCGTATTTAATGCCGCTGATGACAGGCTATGATGCAAGCGGTACCGCAAGCGGACGAGTGTCTGAAGAAGCTGCATCGATCGTTGGTACGCCGGTTGTTTGGGGACACGAAAGGATCGGCCCGGGCCGTACTATCTCCTCGGCATCGGATAGGCAGATACCATGGCTTTATGTCGAATCGCCAAACGGCGCGAGGGTTTCGGATGTCGATCTGTCTTATTACGTTAATGGGATCCTGAATCTGCTTTCTTATCTGAATGTCTTACCGGAAGGGGAAACTGTGAGACCACCGGAATATCATTTGACCGGGCCAGGCGACGTGGATATTTCACAAGCTGTAACAAAGGGCGGTTTTTTTGTGCCGAAAGTAAAACTTCTCGATCGCATTGCGAGAGGACAAACGATCGGAGAGGTCCGCAATGAATTCGGCGAAACGGTCGAGGTTGTGAAGAGTGACGAAAGCGGATATGTCGTGATGCTGCGAGCCACGCCGGTCGTAGAATCCGGAACGTCCGTGTGCCTGGTCGCACAGGGCGAATCCGATTTGTAGCCAGCAATCGTGGCCCTGTAACGTTTTCTTATTTTTCTTTTTTCGTGTATTTCGTGGATAACGGCTTTAAGAATTTGTCCACGAAATACACGAAAGAAGAAAAATAAAGAGAAAAACCAAATTGAACCTCATTCGCGCGGAGTGTATGTAGCTTTTAAGGATCATAAAATATGCAATTGAATACTCTCGATATCATCGTCATCGTCGCATACATGGCGGCTATGTCGCTGATCGGATTATATTTCTCGAGAAAGACCATTTCGCGCACGGATTTTTTTCTTGGCGGCCGCGGAATGCACTGGATACTGGTCGGCGGCAGTTTATCGCTGTTCTCCACGATCAGCTTTATGTCCGTGCCGGGCGAGATGATCCGCTACGGCTTTGGGTTCTTTGTTGCATATCTTATTGTCCCTTTCATTATTCCTGTCATAAATCGGCTCGTTCTGCCTATCTTAATGAAGCTGAATATAACGAGCGCTTATGACTATCTCGATCAGAGATTCGACATTCGAGTCACCCGTCTTTCGGAATTCGCCTTCATATTCAAAACTCTGCTTTGGATGGGAGCGATAATTTACACGGCGAGCCTTGCGGTGTCGGAAGTAACCGGATGGAACATTTTTATCATCATTGCGATCATTGGCGTGATCACCACGTTTTACACCTCGGCGGGCGGCCTGCAGTCGGTCATCTGGACTGACTTTATTCAAACGATGCTTTTTACCGGGTGTGCACTGGTGATCCCGATCTACGTTGCATATGCAACCGGGATCGGGCCATTTGGGTGGTGGGAATCGTTTTCACAGGCAGGCCGGACCGAGATAACGACATTCAGCCTCGACCCAACTGTTCGCATAACCACGATCGGCAACATGGCATCGGTCTTCTTTTACTTTGTCTGCACGAGCGCATCCGACCAGATGATCATTCAGCGATATTTGAGTACGCCATCGCTTAAAGAAGCCAGGCGGTCGGTATGGGTGTTCATCTTGTCGAACCTTACTTCTATATTATTTTTGGCGATCTGCGGCTTGTCCCTGTTTGCCTTTTACCTGCAGCGGTCGAATTTGCCTATAAACGAATTTCAGCAACAGATCGCGGGTACGGCCGACCGGACGATGCCGCAGTTTATCGTCCAGGAGTTGCCGCATGGCATTTCAGGTCTTATCGTCGCCGGACTTCTGGCAGCAGCAATGTCGGGCCTGAGTTCCGGAATGAATGCGATATCAAGCGTGGTCGTCGGCAGCTATTCAGAAAAGGTGAGCCGCTTTAAATTTCTACGAAAACCGCTTGTACTTGAGCGGCTGACAGGTGTCGTGATCGGCGGGTTGGGCATAGCGTTGGCGGTGGGCGTAACTTTTGGAATGCGGCAGACTGATTGGAATCTTGTCGAACTTAGCGGCCGGCTCGTAAATCTATTCGTCGGCCCGCTGGCCGTTTTGTTCTTTGCGGGCTTTTTGCTAAAACGCGCGACCGGAACGGCGGCAATAATCGGCTTTATCATTTCGCTGCTTACAAGCATTTTTATCAGTTATGGAAAGCAGATATTTGGCTTTGAACAAAGTATCTCTTTTATCTGGATAATTCCGGCTTCGTTTATTTTCGGGTTCGTCGCGACTGCGCTCATCAGCCTTGTAATTGGCCGCAAACCGCAGCTCAACCAGAGCGAGGCTTGAAGGTGAAAGTTTTATGTCGATACGTCTATCAATTTTAGTTTGGTTGGCCATCGCTGCCATCTCGCCCGCGACATTACTTATGGCTCAATCTACCAAAGAGACGGTCTCAACTATTTCATGGACAAGAGGGCCTGATGTGCCGCTTCCGCGCGGCGGCTATTTCGCGGCGTGGCACAACGGCGGATTGTGGATCGGCGGCGGAAGCTATTGGAAGGACGGCAAAAAACTTTGGACGAACGAAGCCAGCTTTTACGATCCGAACAAAAAGACATGGAGCAAAGTTGAAGCGATCCCACGAGCGATCGGATACGGAGCAACGGCAAGCATCGGAAAGGATCTATATTTGCTTGGCGGCACGGATCCCGAAGGCGAAGCAAACAAGCACATTTATCGGCTTCGCGGGACTAGCTGGAGTAAGGTCGGCGAATCGCCCGCCGGTTTTATTTATCCGGCATACGCGGCGGTTGGATCGAAGATCTTTATTTTCGGCGGCTCGACAAGTGTGACCGATGTAACCACGGCGACAAACGAGGCTCGGACTTATGACATAAAAACAAACGAATGGACAAAGCTTGCATCGATACCCGGAGTTCCGCGTCAGACATTTTCAGCGGCCGCGGTCGGGAATAATATTTATGTGTTCGGAGGCGTAACACAGAAAGCAGGCGAGAAATTCTATAACCTTGACGATGCTTATAGATTGGACACTAAAACCGGCAAATGGACTTTGTTAAAAAAAATGCCCCAAACAATGCGGGCCTTTTGGGCCGGTTCGGACGGGAAGTATGTTTATTTGATCGGCGGCTACAATGAGGCGGGACTTGACACCGTATATAGGTATTCGCCGGTCGACGATCTATACGAGTTGGTTTCCAGGCTTCCACAGCCATTGATGGACACAAAGTTTATCTACAACAAGCGGGTTTTTTACGGAGCCTCGGGCGAGGACAAACTTGTCTCGCGTTTTCCGGGAATGGTGATCGGCCGGTTTAAAAAGTAGGGATCAAAAAAAATGAAAAATCAAAAGCACCACATTTATTGGTTCGTATTCGCAATATTCGCAATAGGAATGTGTACCGTGGAGACTAATGCGCAAAAACTGACGATCGTCGCATTTGGAGATTCAACCACCGCACCGCGCAAAAATGTTGTTGTCTATACTAAAGTCCTCGAAGACGAGTTCAAACAGAAAGATCCCGACATTCGAGTTATCAATTCCGGCGTTCCCGGTAACACGACCGAGATCGCCAGGGAGCGTTTTGAAAAGGATGTTCTTGCCCACAAGCCGGATGTTGTGATCGTTCAATTCGGAACAAATGATGCGGCGGTAGATGTTTGGAAAAACCCGCCCGAAACCCTGTCACGCGTTTCGAAGGCGGACTATGAAAAGAACATGCGCGGTTTCATCACCAGCATAAAAAAATCAGGCGCGAAAGTTATTCTTGTAACTCCGGCTCCGACCCGCTGGACCGACAAGCTTAAGGAGATGTATGGAAAACCGCCCTACGATCCCAAAGATGTCGACGGCTTTAATGTCATCCTCAAGGATTATGTCGATATAGCCAGACGTGTTGCGAAAGACGAAGGCATCCGGACGGTCGATCTATTCGCGGCGTACTACAAATACGACCAGCAGCCGGGCCAGAAAATGGACGACCTATTTTTGGATGGACTTCATCCGAATACTGCCGGCCAAAAGATCGAGGCCGAATTGTTATTAAAGCAGCTTCGGAAAATGAAGCTCGGGCTGTGACCGGACGGTTGCGTAAATGTTATTGGAAGCGGCAAAAGAGATCTTTCACAGAACTCTATTGAGAATCGACGCGGGTGACGCGGTCAAACGAACGGTAAGGATTGACGGGCGTGAATTGGAGATCTGCGACAGCAGGTTCGCCGCTCCGAAATTATATGTGGTCGCTGTCGGGAAAGCCGCCTATCCGATGGCGGCGGCGTTTGACGAAATTGCCGGTGAGTGGATAGAGGCAGGCGTTATTTCCGGGGCGACCCGCGGAACAGAATCATCGCAGTTCGGGCCGCAATGGAAAACATTCGCCGGCGGGCATCCGCTGCCGAATGAGGACAGCCTGGCGGCCGCAAAGGCAAGCATCGAGCTGCTCGGGAAAGCGAATGAGCCGGGTTCGGTTGTCGTTTTTCTCGTCTCCGGCGGTGGATCGGCAATGATGGAATTGCCGGTCGGCAACATCAGTTTGGCCGAACTGCGGTCGCTGAATCAGGTCCTGGTCACCTGCGGAGCAGCGATAAGCGAGATCAATTCAGTCAGACGAGCTATTTCTCAAGTGAAAGGCGGCGGCCTCGCGAGGTTTGCACCTAAGGCGAAACAGATCAGCCTGATCATTTCCGATACCTCGCCGGGCGATATTACGTCGGTTGCGTCAGGGCCGAGCCTGCCGCCAGCGGGTGATTTACCGGATGCAGATCAGGTCATTGATAAGTATCGTCTTGCTTCACTGTTGCCCGATTCGGTGACAGACGCGATCGAACATTCTGTCCGTAAGAGATCGCCGGGCAACATCAGCGATAGTCAGGTTCATGTTCTGCTCGACAACGAATATATGATCCGGCACGCTGCGGATATTGCCGGGGAGATGGGTTTCAGTGTCGAACTAGATCGTAAAACGGAAGACTCCGATATAGTTCCGGGATGTGAAAGACTGATCGAGCTTTTGACTCAGCATCGACGGTCTCACGATGGGCCGGTATGCCTGATCTCAGGCGGAGAATTTGGGTGCAAGGTGAAGGGAAGCGGCATAGGCGGACGGAATCTGGAAACCGTTTTGCGTTTAGCCTTGCTGGCGGAAAACGAAGGTTCGCTGCATCACTGGGCGGTTTTGAGCGGCGGAACCGATGGAATAGACGGCAACAGTCCTGCTGCAGGAGCAGCGGTAGACGAAACACTTCTTGCCAATGCGGTCACGGCTGGAGTGGATGCGAAAATACATCTTGCGGCGAGCGACAGCTTTACATTCTTTGACCGGCTGGACAGCACGATCATTACAGGCCCGACCGGAACCAATGTTCGGGATATCAGAATATTGTTGGCGAATTAAATCTATGGAAGCAATCATCTTAGGCGATCTGAAGTTGCCGTTTTCTCACGCAGTCCGTGTTGGTGAAATGGTCTTTGTTTCGGGTCAGGCGTCGGTCGATCTCGATACGGGAAATATCGTCGGCGGAACGCTTGCGGAAGAGATCGAGAGGTCGATGAAAAACCTTCGAACGGTTGTGGAGAAAGCGGGAGCCCGGTGGGAAAACATAGTCAAGGTCGGGTGTTTCGTAAGGCGTGACGAGGACCTGCCGGAATTCAACCGGCTTTACCGCGAATATTTTTCGGAACCGTTTCCGGCCCGGACGACTGTAACAAATTGCCTGCCGCCAAGCCTTTTATTTGAGATCGATTGTGTCGCACTGATCGACTAGTGCGCTGTTACTCAAGTTTTTGTTCTGTGTCTTCTTCCGTGCATTCGGTGCGTTCTGTGGTTCGGTTGTTGTAAGAAACGCATTAACCACGGAATACACAGAAAAGACACGAAAATGAAGATTTTAAAAACCTAGGTTGCGTCGCACTAAGAGTAATAATTATGAATCGCAGAAATTTTCTGGCAGCAACCGGAGCCTCGGTGATCGCCGCAAATTCAGTGATCGCTCAATTGGACGGCAAGGAAGATCCGTTTAAGGAAGTGAAAAACCTGCTTGCGGGAAATAAGCCGTTGATATGGGTCTTTACCGGCGACAGCATCACGCACGGTGCTCTTCACACCTTTGGCTGGCGCAGCTATGTAGAGCATTTCGCGGAAAGGGTTCGATGGGAATTGAAGCGAATGAACGACGTTGTTATCAACACGGGCGCCAGCGGCGATGTGCTGAATAATCTTTCGTCAAAATCCGATTGGCGGATATTCCAATTTCGCCCGAATGTGGTCTCGCTAATGATCGGGACGAACGATTGCAGAAATGCTGAAAAGGGCAAGGATGTTTTTCGCAGGTCGTTTGCCGATCTGTTGGAAAAAACTCAGAAGAACAATGCCGTACTTCTTTTGAATACACCGAATCTGATCGACTTTGTGAAGGCACCGGAACGCTCCGCTCTGGCGGACTATGCAGGGCTGATACGCGAACTCGCAGCCAAATACAAACTGCCGCTGGTCGATCATTTTGCATATTGGACCGAGGAAACCCGGAACAGCTCAAAGCTGCAAATGTGGCTGAATGACGGGAGCATACATCCAAATAATTTCGGACATCTGGTATTGGCCCGCAAGATCTTTCAGGACCTCGGCATATTTGACGCCAAAAGCCCGACATGCAGATTGTTCGTTCCTTGATCCCGGAAATATTCCTGTATGAAACTGGCGTGTCAATGAACATCTTGTATGAATAAGAATCGTAAAAAACTTCGTATTGGCGTGTGCGGCGTCGGATCGATCGGGTTTCGCCACGCGCGGCTGTTGTCGCAGCGAAACGATGTGGACCTGTGTTTAAGCGACACCACTCGCGATCATCTCAAGGCCGCTGGTTTGCTTCCAAATGTTTCAGGATCGACGGAATCGTTTGACGAGCTGCTTGGCTCCGGGCTTGACGGCCTGATCATCGCAACGCCCGACCAGTTTCACGTGCCGCAGGCCGAAGCCGCGTGCCGTAAAAAGATAGCCGTCCTGATAGAAAAGCCGATCGCCGAAACCGCGTCGCAGGGTGAACGGCTCAGGCATTGCGCGACCGGAGCACACATATTGGTGGGCTACCCGCTCCGCTATAACTCTATCTTCCTAAAGGGCAAGGAGATCCTTGACGCGGGATCGATCGGAAGGCCTGTTTCATTTCATGTAATGCTTGGCGCCTACAACACGCTTCTTGCGGCGAAGAATCGGTTTGATGCCGCCGACCGCAACAAGCTGTTTGTCGATTACAGTCATGAGTGGGACTACATAAATTGGTTTCTAGGCAAAGTCCGGCGCGTGGCCGCAGTCGCTCATCAATCGGGCGATCTGGAACGAACGCAGGACCCGAACGTGATCGACGGCGTTCTGGAACTTGAAAGCGGTTTGTCGGGCACGGCGCATCTCGATTATGTACAAGCGCCGGGAAATCGGGCTTTTACCGTAATCGGCGATAAAGGAACAATGGTGATCGATGCAGTCAAGGGTTTGGTATCAGTCCAGATCTACCAGGAGGATTTCGACCGCGTGTACCGCGTTGTTGAATCTTTTGACCTGATGCTGCAGCGGCAGCACGATCATTTTATCGAAGTGATCCGCGGCACCGCGGAACCAAAAGTGACAGTTGCGGACGGCGTAAATGCTCTTCGCGTTGCGGACGCAATGTTAGCCGCATGTGAGAACGGAACGTGGGTTGAAGTCTGATTCTTGACCGTTTTTATCATGGGCGTTCAGTATACTGAACGATATCGTTGAAATGGCTTAAAAGTGTATTTACAGCCTCACTGTAATGGGATACGGTACGAATCAACAGCGACTTACCACCTTCAGTTCTAACGAATAAAGTAACGGCGAGATCCAGATATATATCAACGGGCAGTATGGCCTAATTAAGAATCTCTTCCCCGAATTCCTCCGTTATTACTTTCTGGCCCACTTCAGAAAACATTTGTTGGTGGATAAAAAAACCGGTAAGGCGTCATGTCAATGCGAAGTTAGAGGAGCAATCATCAATATGAAAAAGACATTCAGCATGCTTTTGTTCATCCTTTCTGTTGTGGGAGGGCAGGTCTGCTTTGCACAGACAAGTAACCAGGGAGCCATTGTCGGCACCGTTACCGATCCGAATCAAAGGGTGGTGCCGGCAGCCTCGATGACCATTAGGAATACCGAGACCGGCGTGAGCCGAACTGTCGTCACCGATGAGCGGGGAAACTATCGTGTCGATTTTCTTCAGCCGGGAACATATCGAGTGGAGGCTGAGGCAGCAGGATTTAAGCGAAGCGAGTTGCCGCAGGTCACGGTCAACGTCAGTCAGGCAAACCGCGTCGATGTGCAGTTAGAGGTTGGCAACGTGAATGAGGAGGTCACGGTCTCCGGTGGAGAGTCAGGAGTAAACACCGAGAATGCAACGCAGGGAACCATCATTAACGAGACGACAATACAAAATATGCCGCTCAACGGCAGAGAGTTTGTTGAATTGACAGGGCTTGTCCCGGGTGTAAGCACGGGAAGCGGCAAAACCGGTTCGGTAGAGAGTAAAGGATTTGCGGCCGCAGTTGACGGCTCCAGATCAAGCTACAACTCATATTATGTCGATGGAGCTGATTCGACTGACAGTTATTTCGGTACGCTGGTTTCTTCACCGGCACTGGACGCCATCAAGGAGTTTCGGGTCGAGACTAATCTTTATTCCGCAAGATACGGCCGTGCGGGCGGCGGTGTGGTCAGCGTTGTAACTAAATCCGGCACCAATAAATTTGCTGGGACGGCATATATATTTCATCGGAATAAAGTTTTTGACGCTATGCCGTATTTTTCGACGGGAGAAAAGGATGACACTCCGCCTTACCTGCGCAACCAGTTTGGAGCAACATTCGGCGGGCCGATATTTAAGAACAAGACTTTTTTCTTTCTGAGTGCCGAATTTTATCGTGAAAGGAAACGGGCTCAGTTTATAGAAGGGTTTGCCCCCACCGAATTGGAACGGCAAGGAAACTTTTCTCAAACACTGAATCCTTATATCGTCGCGCCCACTCCTGTCGTCATCGTCAATCCCTATGTTTCGGCAAATCCTCTCTGTAATGTCAACACTCCCGGACCGCCATACTGTACGCAACTCGTAATTCCCAGCAGGATCCTTCCTTCCAACCTGATATCCCCTATCGGTGTAAAACTAATGGATCTTATTCCCAACCCAAATTACGACGATCCGGTTTTCAATGTCAGAATCTTCAGAAGTACCCCCAATACAAACGATAAATATCTTGTAAAGCTCGATCACAATTTTAAGGACGGGAGTACGCTGAACGGGAGCTATAACTATGGTGTGTATGACAACCTCACGCCCGGCATCACGGAATTTGCCGATTACAATGCTTACGATTACGGCAAAACGATCGCGTTGGGCTACACGCGTCCATTGACCAAGAATTTCGTGAGCGACACAAAATTTAATTTTACGTGGAGCGATAATGGTACCAAGCAAGCCCTGTCGGATAAGAACTATGCAGACGAATACGGATTCTGGGCCGGCAGCTATAAGCCGGACAATGTAGGATTTCCTCGCGTACAGCTGTACACCACCGGAAACCGCTTTATGACCTTGGGCGGCCAGGGGCCGAACCTTCGAAATAACCGGACAATGTATCTGCGGGAGGATCTGGTTTATGTAAAAGGAAAACATACGATCGCGTTCGGCGGTGATTTTAAGGGGCAGAACTATGGCTGGTTATATGACATTCATATGTTCGGCGGCTACTATATCGGAATTAACGAAACCAACAGTGCGTCAAACAACCTGAACTACAGGGTTGCGGGACATGTTTTTGCCGACCTGCTAACGGGCATATCGTCCTATACAAACTACAGCTACGGAGATTCACAACTGGCGAGGTCGTCCAGAAATAGTGTCGGCTTTTACGTTCAGGATGACTGGAAGGTCACCGACCGGCTTACTCTTAACCTGGGCCTGCGTTATGACTTCGAACAGCCATTCTCCTCAACCGACGGTAAATTCATGACACTGAACTGGGACACGGGAATGCCCTGGTTTTCAAAGGATACTGATCCCGCTCTACTGGAAGACGTGCTCTTTAACTATGAGACAGGCGGCCCTAATTCTCCCTATGATTCGAACAAGCGTGATTTCAGCCCGCGAGTCGGATTTGCCTGGCGGGTATTCAATGACAATTCCACAGTTGTCCGCGGCGGATACGGGCTGGTTTACGGCAGTGAGAGCTTATACACGACAGGGTATGGTTCCTTTGTTGCACCGTTCAGCGGCACGTTCCTATGGCGAACACGTGGGATACTACAGCCCGACAGGATCGACCATCTTGCCCCGATGAGCGACGAGCCGTTTAACGTCCCTCTAACAGCTCCAACATCGCCGGGCAACCTTTGGGTCAATCCGCGTTATTATCCGACGATGAATGTGCAGCACTGGAACCTGGGAATTTCCAGGGATCTCGGTTGGGGAGTCATAGGGGAAGCCTCGTATGTCGGTTCAAAAGGGACGAATCTTAACGGCCTCGGCTTTCTAAGAAGCTACGATACGGCGCTCAACAATCGCATCGCAGCCAATAATCCGGCCTGGCTGCCCAGCAGCCAAATATTGATGCGTCTCAAGGGCTTCAATTCTACTTACAATTCGCTTCAGGCAAAACTAAGTAAACGGGTCAAAAACGGCATAACATTTCTGGCCGCATATACGTGGTCCCATGCATTGGCCGATGCGTCCAACGATTTTGTCGATGAGGACACCGATGCCCTTGAAGGTGGAGTATATAAATTTGAAAGAGTGACAAAGAACGCCGACTTTGACGTCAGGCACAGATTTACCTTTTCCGGGTCATATGAGCTTCCGGTTGGAAAGGGACGGCATTTTGGCAAAGATATGCATCCGTTCGTTGAGGGTGTGCTGGGCGGTTGGCGACTGAATCTGCTAACCACTTATCAGACCGGCCAGCCGTTCTCCGTTAAAGGGTTGAACGGCCGTACACCTAATCGAATTTGTGACGGAAATCTTCCCTCTGACCAAAGGACCGTCGAAAGATGGATCGACATCAGTTGCTTTACACAAAGCACAGCTGCAAATACAAACGGAAATTCTGCCCAAAACATCATTCGCGGCCCGGACCTCTTTAATGTTGACTTGGGTCTTCACAAAGAGATCCGTGTAGGCGAGCTATTTCGCCTACAACTTCGGGGCGAGGCGTTTAACGTCTTTAACCGGGTAAATCTGCTCGGCCCAAGCCTGAACTACTTCGTTGCTGCTGATAACAGTTCGGCCGGCCTGACTCGCCGACGTGAGAACCGAAGCATTCAGTTTGGTCTGCGATTGATATTTTAAGCGTTTGTACCGATGGTCCTTACAACGTCCGCGATCGCTGCGTTGGAGCATCGCGGACGGCATCGGCTTCCACAGGCGCGGATTTCTTAATTAAGGAGTTAAAACTTGATCTCACGACATTTCACAATTTGTTTATTGGTCCTTGTCTTCGCGGGTTCATTTTCCGCTCAGGAAAAGATCGAGGTGACTTGGTACGATGCGGGTGCGCTGGGAGTAGACGGCAGGGGTTGGACGGATACGAAGACCCCGTACGACCGGCTTCCCGCCCGAGCCGAGAAACTGGTGCCCAGCGGGGTTTGGCTGCGAAGCTCGAACTCGGCCGGGATGAGTATTTCGTTTGCGACGAATGCCACGACCATCATCGTTCGCTGGAAGTTGCGTCATCCCAGTATTTCCACTCCGTACCTTTCGGCCATGAGTGTCGCCGGACTCGACCTTTATATAAACGAAGGCGGCCAATGGCGGTGGGCGGCCACAAAACCTCCGAAGATTTTTCCCGAGACGACCGAGACTTTTTTACGCGGCCTGACGCCCGAATTGCGCGAGTTCAAGCTTTATCTCCCAAGCTATAACGGCGTCGAGAAGGTGGAGATCGGCGTTCCCAAGGATTCCAAGTTTGGTAAGGCGGTCGGCGGCGAAGTTAGCAAGCCGATGGTCTTTTATGGCACGTCGATAGTTCAGGGAAGTGCATCTTCCAGGCCCGGCATGACCTATGTTGCTCAGCTCGGACGGCGTCTCGAACGCCCTGTCATAAATCTCGGCTTCTCGGGCCTGTGTCACATGGAACCGGAATTGGCCGACCTGATGGCCGAACTCGACCCGTCCGTATATGTGATCGATTGTCTTCCGAACATGGTGCCAAAAGAGGTATCCGAGCGCACCGCCAAATTTGTAAAGAAACTAAGGCTGGCCCGGCCCGACACCCCGATCGTATTGATCGAGAACCCGACATATTCACAAGCGGTTTGGAGTCAAGCTACAGCGAGGAGCGTCAAGGCCAAGAATAAACTTTTGTCGGATGAGTTCAACAAACTGAACCGTGAAGGCGTGAAAAACCTCCATTATATAAGCGGCGAAGGTCTATATGGTAACGATGGAAATTCGACCGTCGACGGCGTGCACCCGACTGACCTTGGATTCGTGCGTATGGCCGATGTTATTGAGCCGGTATTAAAGAAGATCCTTGGAACATCGCCGACGAAATGAATCAGATCAACGAAGCAGGAATTCACGGATCAGCCGATCTGAAAGGAAAGACCGCTCTTGTTACGGGGGCGGCCAGCGGAATCGGTTTCGCGACTGCAAGATGTCTGATCCGAGCCGGTGCGACTGTCTGTCTGGCAGATATTAATGAAGATGCAGTGGAAAGCTCCGCGATGGAACTGAATAACGCCGGCGGCTCTGCCGTTCCGCTCGTCATGGATGTTAGTTCCGAATCGGCGGTCAGATCAGTTAGTGAAAAAATTTTTCGAGAGACGGGCGGAGTGGATATTCTCGTCAACAACGCCGGCCTACAGCATGTATCTCCCGTTGAGAGCTTTCCGGTCGAGCGTTGGGACCTTCTACAGGGCGTACTGCTTCGAGGAGCATTTTTATGTACGCAGCAATTTTTGCCGCGGATGACCGAAAACGGTTGGGGACGGATCATTAATATTGCGTCTATTCATTCCATTGTTGCCTCACAATTCAAATCGGCGTATGTGAGCGCAAAACATGGCTTGCTGGGCTTTACCAAAACTGTCGCCCTGGAAGCTGCCGCAAAAGGAGTGACAGTAAATGCAATATCACCCGCGTACGTTCGAACGCCGCTTGTCGAGCAGCAGATCGACGCTCAGGCCAAGCTGCATTCGATCAGCAGGGAAGCGGTGATCACCGACATAATGCTTGCCCCGATGCCGCAGAAAGAACTGATCGAACCTGATGAGATCGGGGAGACTGTCATATTTCTCTGCTCGAATTCAGCACGGCATATCAACGGACATAATCTTGTTATTGACGGCGGATGGACCATAACTTAGGGAGACAGGTTGAAAAAATGAAGTCACAGGATAAACCCGGACGAAGACAGTTTTTGATCGCAACAGGCGGGCTTACAGCTATCGCCGTTGCCGGTCTGGAATTTACCAGCCCAGGGGCCGTTCATGCCGCACCGCCCGAAGACGGAGCAATGCAGCGGATCAATCTGGATCTCGGACACCGTGCCACCCGTTCCGGCCCGGTTGCCGCATTGTCCGACGGATCTTTGCTCTGGGTCACGACCGAACCCGAGGCCCCTTATCTTTCGAAATCGATGTGGGCAATTTCCCGGCTTGCAATGCGACGTTCTTCGGACGGCGGAAAAAGCTGGAGCGACGCGCAGCTTTTAGCTCAGGGAACAGCGGAATATTCACTTCTGTCTCATGCGCTGCTCCAACTGGCTTCAGGAGTGCTTGTCCATATTTATTCGCGTTATAGCGGCTACGATTACGAAACCGGTACGCCGGCAAAATCCTTGAACCAAATATATGTTCAACATTCCGCCGACGGCGGCCGCACGTGGGGCGAGCCAAAGAATTTAAACACCGGGGAGCGATATCAGGGCGACACCTTGTCGATGGAGCAGCTTCGCGACGGACGGGTCATTTATCCGTTTTGTTTCCTGACCAACGTGAAATCTCAATTTGCCGTTTCGGTCATGTTCTCGGATGACGACGGGAAGACCTGGAATCGCTCAGAAAGCATCCTGCGAACAGGCGGCGGCGGATTTGAAAGCGGGGCAAGCGAGCCGACCGTGGTCGAGCTGTCCGATGGCAGGCTTTGGATGCTGATAAGATCTCAAACCGGCTTTTTATGGGAATCCTTTTCCAGGGATCGCGGCAAGACCTGGTCGCCCGGGGTAGAATCGCGGCTTCCGTCCAGCAATGCTCCGGCTACCGCCTGTCGGCTGCGAAGCGGTGAGATCGCAGTTGCCTGGAACGATCATGTCGAGTCAAATTACGCCCGTCAAAGCATAGTTGTCGGCCTCACCAAAGACGGCCGGAATTTTTCGGCTGTTCGCGAATTTGATTTTACTGATTTTACCGACGATCCAACTGCAAGCATTCCTCACGTTACGTACGCATATCTCACCGAATCGAAAGAAGGCAAAGTGATAATTTCTTACAACAAGGGAAACTGGTCGCGGCACAATCGTCCTTCGCTTGCGAGAATTAGTCCGGCGTGGATCGGTACAAAACTGGAGACGGTCGATCTGCATGACGGCCGAACCGGTTGGCATACGATCGATCCCGGCAAAGGTGTGGCAGCGGCGAGTGAGCGATACATAAGGGAAGGCGAGGCGATATGGCTCGAGATCGAGCAGCATCCGACCAATAAAGCTCCGACCGGAATAGTTCGAAATATACCATTAGTAGCCGACGGCGAAATTGAGATCGCTGTTCAAGTAAATAAACCAGAGGCATTTCTTCTGTTCAGCGACAACCTTCTTTCACCCCGAAATGTGGATGAAGCAGCGATTCGGGTACGGTTTGCCGACGGTAAGGCCTTCATTTCGTCCGGTACGGGTGAACGGTCGCAGAATGATAGACGGTCAACGCAATACTCATTTCTTTCTCGCCGCATCCGAACGGAAACCGAGATCGCGTATCCTGCTTCGTTTGCCCTTGACCGGGAATTAAAGGTTTCCCTTCGCTTTCAGGCTGATAAAAGACTCGCTGAGCTAAGTATTAACGGCGGGCCAAAAACCGAGATCAAGACCGACTCCATGCTTGGGCTGACATTCGTCGGCTTTCTAGTCGCAAACGGCGGTCGGCTGCGATTTCGGACGATGAAGACAACTTTGAAATAAAACATAAAATGGACAATATAATCTCATTTCTTCAGACCATCGACACCCCTACTGTTTGTAATGCAATAGAGTTGCTGGACGTAAGGCCGGGATCTGAAAATTTTGCATCGAACGGGATCAAATGCTTGTATCCCGATCTAGGGCCAATGGCCGGTTATGCCGTAACCGTACAAATGGAAACAGTGACCAAAATGGCGCCTCGCGATCCGGCGATCACCATGAAATTGTACGAGGCCGTCGAGGCTAGCCCGAAGCCGGTAGTTGTGGTCATTCAGGAAATAGGCGGTTTTCGCGAATTTGCGGCTCACACCGGAGACGTAATGACGACGTTATTACAAAATTTCGGTGCCATCGGACTCGTTACCGACTGTAACGTGAGAGATTTCTTTGAGGTTAAAGAGTTGGGGTTTCATACGTTCGCGGCAGGAACGTCGCCGAGCCATGTACATTGCCGCATAGCCGACGTAGGCATGCCTGTGCAGGTCCACGGAATGACGGTTCGTCAGGGCGATATTATTCATGGCGATATGAACGGTTTGGTACAGGTGCCGTCAGAGAAAATAGACGAGTTGCCGGAAATGATCGCTAAGGTCCGGAAGGACGAAAAGGATCTGATGGACCGTATCCGGGCCGGTGGATTTACGCTCGACCATCTTCGCGGCATACTTTTCGGGGAAAAGGGGTAAGAACTTTCATGAATTTTCGCATTTTCCTTTTTGTTGCACTTTGCATCATCGGATGCCAGGTCGGCGTATCCGCTCAAATTGCGGATGTTCAGCCGTTCTTCGAACTCGGAACCGTTCGTTCTCCGTCAGTCAAGGGTGAGACAAATGCCTATCCGGTAACAACCCGAACCGCAAGCGGAAAGATCTTTACGGCGTGGTCGGTAAGCGGGCCTAAAAACAGTGATGGAAAGATCGTTGGTTCGATATCCGATGATGACGGCAAGACGTGGAGTTCGCCGATAAAGACAATGGATATACCGGGGCAGTTTGACGGAGATCCGAGCGTGATCATTGACGGCAAACGAATTTTGGTAATTGCCTCCACCGTAATTCCGCCTAACAAGATAAACAAGAGCGAAGTTTGGATGGCTGTCAGCGAAGATGACGGACACTCATGGTCGGCTCCGACCGAGATCGAAACCGGGTTTAAGTATTTTGTCGGCAAACGGCATATCGGCCTCAAGCTTAAGGACGGAACTCTGGTAATGCCTGCCTCTTATGACATCTGGGCAGAGAAGGGAACGCCCGCCAAGACCGAAGGTGAAATGGACCTGAAATCAGGCGTACTCCTGTCAAAGGATGGCGGAAAAACCTGGGTACCGCATATCGAGCTGTACTTATTCGTACCGAAGGTAACACCATTTTCTACCGGCGGCGTTGTCGAACCTGCGATCGTCGAACTCGCGAACGGCGATCTTTATATGCTTCTGCGAACGGGGACCGAATACCTTTATGAATCAAGAAGTTCGAACGGCGGGAAAACGTGGTCAACGCCTGTTCAGAGCCAGCTTCACGGACACAACACGCCCGCCTCGTTATGGAGACTCGACAGCCGTCCCGAAGAGATCATTGCTATATGGAACAACTCTCCGCGAGATCGTTTTCCGCTGAGCGTTGCGATCTCGGCAGACGGCGGTAAGACCTGGTCACGGCCAAAGGATGTCGCAAGGTCCGAAAAGCTTCAGATCTCGTATCCGGGAATAACTCAGGATACGAAAGGAAATTTTGTCGCGGTTTGGCAGGAACAACTGCCCGATGGAAACGGACGTTCGATCCGTTCGGCCCGGTTCAATCGGGCGTGGGTATTGTCTGAAAAATAAGGCCGTTATCTGACGATGGGAATACTCGAAAAATATAAAGAGTTTCTGCCGTTAGACGGTGTCACCGCTCTCGACGACCTGGGCGAGGGAAACACGCCGTTGGTCCGCAGCGCAAGTATGGGAAAAGGTACGGGCCTTTTCTTCAAGATGGAGCAGTTAAACCCGACGGGATCATTCAAAGACCGTTTTGCTGCCGTTGAAACTGCCTTAATGAAGCAAAAAGGCATAAAGACCTTTATCGCGACATCGTCAGGAAATACGGGATCGGCGTTGGCGGCATATTCAGCCCGCCACGGGATACGATGTTTGCTATTCGTAAATGAGATCACGCCGGCGAACAAACTGAACCAAATGCTTGTGTACGGTGCCGAAGTATTTCGTGTTAAGGATTTTGGCGTCACGAATGAATTGTCGGCACCGATTTTCAATCGCCTTAGTGAACTGGCCCAGGAGTGTAATACACGACTTGTAATTTCGGCTTACAAATATTCCCCCGATGGAATGGAAGGAGTAAAGACGATCGCTTACGAGATGGTCGAGCAGCTTGGGGCCGTCCCCGATCACGTTTTTGTTCCGGTTGGCGGCGGTGGATTATTGTCCGGCATCTGGCGCGGTTTTCTGGATCTGAAGAACCGGAAGCTGATCGATTCACTTCCGCGGATGAATGCCGTTCAGCCGGAACTCAACGACACCATCGTAACGCCCCTTGCAGAAAACGCTGCAAACGCACGCGATGTGAAAACAACGACTGCGATCAGCGGCTTGGCTGTCCAGGTCGACATTGATGCAAGCCTGGCTTTGAGATCGGTCCGAGAGTCAGGAGGCATCGGGTGCCTTGTTTCGGACGAAGAAGTTTTCCATGCTCAGGAGGCACTAAGCCAACGTGAGGGAATTTATGTCGAACCCGCCGGAGCTGTTTCGACCGCCGGTTATCTTAAGTCGATTTCGACAGGTGCAATAGGTCAAAACGAAACTGCGATTTGCATTTTAACCGGGCACGGCTTGAAGACCGCGTTTGCTGAGGCAGGAACATCAGAAAGGCGTGTCAAGGTTATCGACCTTGGCATGATCCGTAGGGAATTGATCGAACAGTAACAGAATTTTATGAAAATCCTCGTCGGCGGAATCTATCACGAGTCACATTCATTTTCGAATGTAGTGACCGATATTGACTCCTTTAGAAGCGTTCTGCTTTTGGAGGGCCGCGACTGCATTGATCAACTTCGAGGCACGACCAGCGAAATGGCTGGATTTATTCAGGGTGCTGAAAAATGCGGTTTTGAAATGGTACCGACCCTCTGGGCGTGGGGACTTTCGACCGCTCCGGTAGAGGCTTCGGCCCTGGAATATTTCATTGGCATAGTACAAGAAGCATTCGAAAATGGCGGTGAGATAGACGGCATACTTTTCGCGTTACACGGAGCGATGGTGGCCGAGCAAGCGCTCGATGGCGATGGCTATGTTCTCTCAAGGTTTCGAGAGTTCGCAGGTCGCGACATGCCTATTGTCATAACTCTGGACCTGCACGCGAATATTTCGGACGAGATGGTTGAAAAGGCCGATGCAATTGTCGGCTATGACACCTATCCTCATATCGATCAGGTGGAACGCGGGCTAGAGGCGGCGGAGATACTCGTGAGGACGATTCGCGGCGAGATAATGCCCGTGATGGCAATTTCCAAACCGCAGATGATCGTTGTGCCCAACGTACAGTTGACCGATCGTGAGCCGATGAAACAATTGATCTCCCTCGCACATGAGATCGAAAAGGAAGAAGGCGTGTTATCCGTTACGCTGGCTGGTGGTTTTGCCTATTCGGATGTTCCTGAGATCGGGCCGTCCGTGGTTGTCGTGACCGACAACGACCCGTCAGCGGCGGCAGATCATGCCCGTCGGTTAGCCGACAGGTTCGAAGAGCTCAAAGAAGATTTTATTCCGCAACTGCCTGACGTTGCCGAGGCTGTCACGAAAGCTGTTGCGGGCAGTTCATACCCCATAATTCTGGCGGATGCCGGGGACAACATCGGAGCCGGAACACCCGGTGACAGTACATTTATCTTGCGGGAACTGCTTGAACAAAAAGTGGATTCCGCAGTGGTGATCATCGCGGATCCTGAATCGGTCGGCCGCGCCGTCAATGCGGGTATTGGGCAAACGGTTGATTTGGCAATTGGCGGCAAAACTGACGGATTTCACGGAAATCCCGTTGCGATCCAAGCTCGCGTCAAGCTCATTTCGGACGGCATTTTCCAGAATCGCGGCCATATGCGCGACGGAATTATCGAAGACATGGGCCGAACCGCCGTGGTCGAAGCAGATGGGATCAAGATCGTTCTGACCGAAAAGAAAATGCCGCCGTGGAATCTCGAACAGCTACGGTCGGTCGGTATCACACCCGAGCGCGAAAAGATCATCGTGCTGAAATCGGCCGTTGCCTTCCGTGCGGCCTATGAGCCGATCGCGGGTGACATTATCGAGGTTAATTCGCCTGGGCTTTCGAGCATTGATCTTGCGCAATTTGATTTCAAGAATATCCCGCGTCCGATATTCCCGCTTGACGATATGAAAGCGGATCACGCCGGATAATCTTATTTGCTGAATTTACCCGGAATGCGGGTTTCAGCCTGTGGTTCCTAAAGGAACATTTAGAAACACTCAAAAGGAGTAACAATTGATGCGAAGCTACGAACGATCACGACAGCTTTACGAAAGGGCCTGTAAATCCATGGCCGGCGGGGTCAGCAGCCATTTTCGAATGGGCGGCTATCCTCACCCGCTATTTTTTACCAAGGGCGAAGGCTCCAGAATCTACGACGTCGATGGAAATGAATATCTCGATTTTACACTCAGCCAGGGGCCATTGATACTCGGGCATTCGCATCCGGAAGTGCTAAAAAGGGTCGCCGACGAAACTGCCCTGGGACAGCTTTTTGCGGGGCAGCATGAACTGGAACTTGAACTTGCCGAAAAACTTCAGAGTTTGATCTCTTGTGCCGAACTGATCCGGTTCAGCAATAGCGGATCTGAGTCGGTTCAAGCCGCCTTACGGTTGGCACGAGGCTTCACAGGCCGCAAAAAATATATCAAATTCGAAGGCCAGTATCACGGGTGGTTCGACAATGTGCTGATCAGCCAGCATCCCTCGATCGACGATGCCGGCGACATCTCTTCTCCGGAAAAAGTACTTGAGACCCGGGGACAATCGGACCTGGTTTTGGACGAAATAGTTATTCTGCCATGGAACGATCTTGCTGCTCTCGAAAAGGCTTTTGAAAGATATGCAGATGATATCGCCGCCGTGCTCACCGAGCCAGTGATGTGCAATAACGGTTGTATAGAACCACTTCCGGGATACCTTCAGGGCGTGCGGGAACTTTGCGATAAATATGGAGCATTACTTATTTTCGATGAAATAATCACCGGATTCCGTCTGGGTCTCGGCGGGGCCCAGGAATACTATGGCGTGATCCCCGACCTTGCAACTTTTGGCAAGGCCATGGCTTCGGGATTTCCAATTAGTTTCCTGGCAGGCAAGAGGAGGTTTATGGATTTCGTCGCGAATGGCACCGTAATGCATGCCGGAACTTACAATAGTAATAATCCTTCTGTTGCGGCGGCCGCGGCAACAGTGCATGTGCTCGAATCGACACCTGGCCTCTACAGCCGTCTGCACAATTTTGGAGAAAGACTTAAGGCAGGATTGGAGTCGGCAGCTTCCGAGGCGGGTCACAATGTTCTGATCAGCGGGCCGGGACCTATGACCCATCTGGCCTTTACGAAAATCGGAAAATTAACTAATTACCGGGATTGTCTCGAGTGTGACGGTGCTAAATACGGCGTGTTCGCAAAAGGTATGCTTGACCGTGGCGTTCGATTGATCGGTCGAGGGATTTGGTATATATCGGCGGCCCATACACAAGAAGATATCGATCACGCAATAGATGTGGCTAGAGAAGTTTTGCTCGAAATGAAACATGATGAAGACGCTAAGCTGGGAGCGGCCGCAATGTAATTGCCCGGGAATCGGGACCTTTGCCGGTTTATGCGGGAGCAATAACATCGAAAGGCGCGTCTTAGCACCCATTGATGTAAAATTTCGCCTCCAATTCGGCGATCACCTGTCCGTTTTTTATTTTTCGTAAATTTCCTTTCAGGTCTGCCGGGTATTCACAGCTTTCGCAGTTGATCGTTTCGGTCGGGTTATGAAATTGGCCTACGAACTGATAGCTGATGCCGCCCACCGACTCGGTTTCAAATGAGATCTCGTGATTTCCGAGAGCGAGCTTAGTGAATGTGAGGCTTTTTTTCGTCATTATCATTCCGGCCGGGACGATCGGCCGATTGATGTGTGTGCCGTTCTCATTTATATATTCGCGTGTCGTGATATCGAGGTATTCGATGTCGGCAAAAGCCTTTGGCACATTCTCGATATCCAACGAATAATTCCCGCTCGGATCGAAGTCATCCGAAAAGCCCTGGTTGATGGTTTTGTCGCTTACGTCAAATTCCAGGAATGGTCCCGGCTTTGTGTGAGAAACGGCTCGTTCGTTGATCACAGCGGGTGTTATCACATTCGTGATCGTTCCAATAACGAAGTGCGACGCGACGACGGCAGTGGTACCCAGCAGCAATGCACTGCCAAAAACCAACGCACGAATTGATAAGTTAAATATCCTCATTGACCTGATCCTCCCGAAACTCTGTAATGGTTTTAACCTGCTTCGTGATCGAGACCAAGAGTCGTGTCACGGTCGGTCGATGTGGATATCCACAATGCCGTCTTGTCGTTTCGCCGCTTTCGAACCTGTTCAGAAACATCTACGATCTGGTAAGGGTGAAATCCTGCTATAATCCAGAGGATTTGCGATAGGCGTTATTATAAATCTGTGTCGATATTGATTGCTGAAGACAATGAGGCCCAACGGCGATACCTCGGGAATTTGCTCGCGAGCAACTTCGCGTCGCACTTGCCGCTGATAGAGGCTACCGATGGCGAAGAGGCTGTTAAGCTTGCGATCGAAAATCGACCGAGCCTTTCGATCTTCGACATTCAAATGCCAAAGCTTTCGGGTGTTAAGGCCGCCCGGGCGATCTGGCGGGAAATTCCGGATGCCCGGATCATCTTTTGGACACAGTTCCCGCACGAGATCTATATAAACGAGATCCGAAAGATCGTTCGAACGACCGACCCGCAGCCGACATACGGCTTTATTCACAAAAATAATCCCGAGGAAAGATTTCTCAGATTTATATCCGCCGTATTGGAAGATGGTGCCGATATGATCGACCCGGCATTTAAGGATTCTTTTCAGCGGCCGCTTCTGACTGAATTCGAAACGGAAGCATTGCGTTTTCTTGCGCTCGGTCTGTCCAATTGGGCGATCTCCAGAAAATGCAGTCTCAGCCTTAGAGGTGTGGAGAGCCGGTTGGCGACGCTGTATGAAAAACTTTTTCCGGCGCATTCCGCAGGAACCGAGTTTGAGGAATATGACAAGCTGGCCTTTAATCCGCGAACGCGAGCTTTTTTTGAAGCAATTCGCCGCGGCCTTATCAATAACGACGAACTGGAAAAGTCAGAGTCCGAATTGACCGAATGGCTTGAACGTGACCGAAAGCGGTTTCATCAATCACCAAAATAAAAGTGAATGAGTGTATCGATCAGAACAAAGGCCCTTTCGGCTCTGTCCGTATTCTTTTGGTTGACCGTACTCATTCTCGCTAATTTCTTCGCCCAAACACCTCAGCCATCTCCAACACCTTCTCCCGAGGCATCACCAAGCGCCTCGCCTACACCATCGCCTGTACGTGTGCCTTCGCCGACGCCCACGCCGCTTCCGGGGGCACAGAATTTTCATCAATGGGGATCGGTGACGGTTTTTAACGGGCTTCCTTCTGACAGTGTTCGGGCGATATCGCAAACGCCGGACGGAGTAATGTGGTTCGGCACGGACAACGGCCTGGCCCGGTTCGACGGCAGGCGCATACAGAATTTTTCGCCGGGCGATGCTGAGACTAATCGAGTGCTGGCGTTGAAAACAGCACCGTCGGGTGAACTATATGTCGGGACGCAGGCAGGAGCTTTTGTTTACTCCGACAACCGGTTTCAAATGGTCGAGGGCACAAAGGACGTTGGAATAACAGCTATTTTCGCTGGGCGGGAAGTTTTTCTCGGAACGGATACAGGGCTTGTTCTTCGCGTTAGTTCTGACGCAGGCGGCATGCACTCGGCAGTTGCGGTGTTTCCCGATCCGGTTCTAGCAGATGGCAGTCCGCTAAGCATCACAAGCTTGATCGAATCCGAAGGTAAGCTCATTGCGAGCACTTCGGGTCGAGGCGTTTTTGTTGTTGCGGACGGAAGGATCTCAGAATTTACGACTTCGCCCCGGCCTCTCTTTGTTAATTCTATTGAGCAAGACGACAACGGAAAACTCTGGCTTGGTGCCGATGCGGCGACGCGCTTTAGCGGGATCTATCGGGCCGATGCCGGTTCTCGCGTCTCGCGGATCCCTGCGTCTACAGCCAATGTACTGGCCCTCGAAACTAGCGACAGCGGCCTGTGGGTTGGAACGGAGAGATTTGGCATATTTCATATTACCGACTCAAAAATAAAAAAAGCTTACACATTTGAAAACACCTCCGGCGGCCTGCGATCTAATACGGTTTACACACTTTTCACCGACCGCGAAGGCGTCGTCTGGGTCGGAACGAATCGGGGCGTGAGCAGATTCGATCGTCTCGGTGCCTCGCAGGAAACGATCTCAGATATTGCGAACAGCAATTTTATCCGCAGTTTATTTCAAACTGCGGACGGCAATATATATGCAGGATCGAACCGGGGACTTTTCAAAAAGAATGGCGAAAAATGGGGGTCGGTGTCGGCCTACGGAAATAAACCGATCTATGCCATTAGTGAGGATCGATCAGGTAAATTGCTCGTGGGAACCGCCGAAAGGATCAGCTACCCGAATAAAGCGTTTACTGAAGAGGCTATTACGTGGTCATTTGCCGATTTTCGAGGTCTAACATATGCCGCTGTAAACGGCCTCGGTCTTGTGCAGATGAAGTCGGGCAGTGATACCGTCCTGTACTCTGATGTGTCGATAAGTACCATATGTGCGGCAGACCAGAAGCTTTACATCGGCACAACGGGTAACGGCTTATTTAGTTTCGACGGCCAAGCCGTTAAAAACGAGATCGGCCCGGATGCGTTAAAGAGCGGAACGATCTGGAAGATGTTTAGTGAAGCCAACGGCACTCTCTGGGTCGCCGGCGAACACGGGCTATTCCGCGTGCGCGACGGGCAGCCGGAAAAGATCATTGAAGCGGAGGAGGTTCGTGATGTTTTTGTCAGTGACGAGCAGGTCTGGGCCGCCACAACGACTCGCGGACTGCTGCATGCTCGTTACGATGAGCGTTTCGGATGGCTGGTGTCGGCTGTCGGATTCGAACAAGGCCTTCCTTCGGAAAAGGCTTTCTCAATTATTCCGGTCAGCGACGGCCTTTTGGTGGCGACGAACCGCGGCGTGGTCACTTACAAACCGGGCACCGTTGCCCCGACACTCATACCGACACGTATTTTGAGCCAGCGTGCTCATGATCTTAGTGAGGCCCGTTCGACGATCGCTCTTGATTATCCGCAGAACTCTTTGTTGGTCGAGGTCGCGGGGCAGAGCAGCAGGACATTTCCTGAAGAGTTTCAGTATGCGTTCGTGTTGACGAACTCAAAGGGTGAAGAACTCGACCGCCGCTTATCAAAGGAATCGCAATACGCACCGGCCGAACTTTCGCCCGGCGAATATGTGATCGAGGCGATCGCTTTCAATCGTGACCTCCTTGCGTCTGAAAAATTAGCGATCCGTTTCGCCGTCGCAAAGGCACCATTTCCGTGGACCGCAACGGCGCTTGGCGTGTTGCTCGTGATAGCTCTTTTCGGGCTGGTTTGGGCATTCATTGCGCATCGCCGTGTCACGGCTCGTAATCGCGAACTTGCAGCGGCCCGGCTCGATCTTGCCAACGAGGCAGAGCGCGAACGCAGTCGTATTGCCCGCGATCTGCACGATCAGACTCTTGCGGACCTAAGAAGCCTGATGTTGATGAGCGACAATGCGGAACCAAAGATCGCCGGCCTTCGCGATGAGATCGAGGCTATTTCCGGCGAGGTGCGAAGGATATGCGAAGACCTGAGTCCTTCGGTCCTCGAGAACGTCGGCCTCGTCGCCGCACTTGAATTCCTGTTGAAACAGACGATCGAAACCCATCGATTTTTTGCAGAGGATAACCTGGAAGAAAGCCTGGCGTTCCCGATGCAAGTGCAACTTCAGGTCTATCGAATCGCCCAGGAAGTTTTGACGAATATTAAGAGCCATTCGGATGCGGACTTTGTCGAGATGAACCTTGATGACGCTGATGACGCCTTCGTTCTGACGATCATGGACAACGGAGATACGTTCAAGCCGGACGGAGCGATCGGCAGCGGGCGAGGTATTGCAAACATCAAAGCCCGGGCTTCTATGGTCGGCGGAACGATCGGTTGGACCGAAAGAAACAGCGGTGGCAACCAGTTCTCGTTACGAATACCGAAATGAGCCAATTCCTCGAGAACTCGATGTGCGTCGCCGTCTTATGGCCCTGATCGCAACGAGCGGGAGAATGAGTATCGTAGGCGTGAGCAGGACGAAGATCGAGTGTTCCCAGAAGTTGGCTCCCTGACGGTACGCACCATTGATGATCGGGATCCCGAGTGTAATAAACCAGTAAATTGAAAGCGGGATCAGCGATTGTCGAAGCAAATTTCGCCTGGGGCCGGCATCCTCAAGACTTTCGGCAAAAGTGAAGAGGAACATCAAAAAGCCAAAGTAGATAAAAATTCCCTCGACGCGATGAAGCTGCTCCGGGTTGATCCAGATCATATCCGGAGACATTCGGTGCAATCGCATTGCGACGGTGATGCGGACCGTATTTGCCGCGATCGTCGAAACATAAGCAGCAGCTATCGCCGCCGGGATGAAAGCCCAACCGACATTTGTCACCAACCCTTTTCTTAGCCTCATTATGCATAAGACCAGAAATGCCATGATGAGGAAGTTAACGCCTGAGCACGAATCCGCGATCAGAAACGAATGGTCGCTGTTCATGTAGCCGGCATAAGATTCAAACCAAAACTGCTCGCCCGTTATGAGTTCGACCAAAAAGGTCGTGGGAGCCAGGATCCAGCCCAGATCGTTTACATTCGACGACGAATAGTAGAGTTTCATCGCAAACGCGATCGCGAACACGACTGCGGCTTGAGCGATCAGCCTTGGTTTGATCTGTCGATAGATGTTCATTTCGCTGTTAGGCCGAAAACGGTAATGGACGCAAATCGCCGTCGAACAAGAACAGCTATTGCAAAGGCCGTCGCCAGCAAAAGCATCCACAGCAGCTCCGGTTCACTGCCGACCGCCATGTCGCTTACGCCGACTGGCAAAGGCAGTGGCTGATCCACATTGTGTGCATTACCGTTCGGGTTTACGATCTTTTCCCGAACCGCTATGAACGACGTGTATTGCGTAAGCAGATTGTATTTAAGGCCGATGGAGGTTATTTCTTTGACACCGGCTTCACTAATTTGGCCGGAACCGAAGTCCGACAGATCCGCAATGCGTGAACGCGCCCACAGATAACGTATCGCCCGATTGCCCTCGTCCGGCTGGACCGATCCCACATCTAAAATGCTGGAGTAATCGCCTTTGCCGGTTTGGCCTGTCAATTCGACGGTTCCGGTTATTGGCCCTCGCCACTTGCCGTACAAGATGATCGGACGCCTGGCAAATAGGTCAGGCAAATTGCCGGGCTGTACATCGTAAGTATCGAAGCCGTTCATACGAACCTTGACCTGCGTTAAAACCGGATTCTGAATGTAGTCCCGGAATTTTGCGGCGATAGCCGGTGCTTCGGCCGCGTTGGTAACGACGAACGGCTCTCCCATTCCGGCCTTCGCGACGCCCTCG
>Ga0193752_1000457_pt1 | contig 39427 bp, 47 predicted proteins | sample H1c1metaG_FD_144924 | JGI IMG/M metagenome (GOLD analysis project Ga0193752, IMG submission 144924) | Soil microbial communities from a riparian zone of the East river system, Colorado, United States - H1c1 | ecosystem: Environmental > Terrestrial > Soil > Riparian zone | place: USA: East River... | reverse complement strand
CCGAAGGCAAAGGAGAAATAGGCAATGTCCCAAGACCGCACGCCGCTCACGGGCGGCAAGCCGTGGCCGGAGCAGTTCACCTTCGTTCCCGCGCTGCGGGTCGGAAACATGATCTGGCTCTCGGGCACGACGGGCACCGGCGACGACGGCACCATCACCGCACCCGACAACATCGAGGAGCAGACGCGCCAGATCTTCCGCAAGTTCGACCGGCTGCTGCGCTCGATCGGCGCGAGCTGCGACGACATCGTCGCGACCACCGACTTCTACACCACCACCGAGAACTACAAGCGCACGGCCATCGTGCGGCGCGAGTTCTTCACGAAAGGCTTTCCGACCGCCACCGGCGTGCAGGTCGCCGGGCTGCTGCGAAAGGACGCCCTGATCGAGATTTCCGCCGTGGCGGTGCTGCGCGACCCTGCCTGAGAAAGCCGCAGGTCAGTTCGGCAGGTAGCTCTGGTCGACCATGCCGTCGACGTTGACCGGCTTCTCCAGCCACTGCAGCTTCTCGTGCATGAACGTGGACAGCTTCTTCAGGCTGTCGACGTTGACGCGGCCGTCGGGGGTGCGCTTCCAGTCGGAGTTCTTCTGGTAGACCTCGAGCGGCGTGCGCACGAAGCCGGCCTTGTGCAGGTCGGCCTTGGCCTGCGCGGTATTGGCGAGGTAGTACTTGGTGACCGCGACGTAGTCGGCGAGGAAGGCGCGCACCGCCTCCGGGTTGGCCTTGAGGAATTTCTCGCCGAAGAAGATGTCGAGCAGCTCGTGCTCGTAGCCCACCGCGTCGACCGCGGTGAAGAGCCTGCGCAGGCCGCCCTTCGCCATCTCGGCCGAGTAGAACGGCTCGACGAACGTGCCGGCGCTCACCTTGCCGGTGCGCACGGCGTCGCCGATCACCGGGAAGCCCATCGGCACCACCTTGGTGTCCCTGTCCGGGACCAGGCCGGCGTTGATCAGGCCGGCGCGCGCCCAGAGGTCGGTGGCGGTCTTGATGCCCACCACGGCGATGGTGCCGCCCTTCAGGTCCTTCACCGACTTGATCGGGCCGTCGTCCTTCACCAGGTATTGCGTGGTGAAGATGCCGGGGCCCGAGGCCTCGAGGCAGATGCTCGCCACGATCTTCATGTCGACGCCTTGCGCGCGCGCGAAGATCACGGCCAGGCCGGGCGCGGTGCCGCCGTCGAGCTCGCCGGCGAGGAAGGCCTGGAAGCGCTCGGGGTTGGCCTGGAAGAGGATCTGGTTCAGGTTGTAGGCCTTGCCCTGGTTCGGCGTCAGGTCCTTGCGCGCGCTCATCAGCCACACCTGCTCCTCGGCGGCGAAGCCGCGGCCGAAGCGGATGAGGGGCGGGGTCTGTGCGGCTGCCGAAACGCAGAAGAAGACCAGCAGAACGGAAAGAAACTTCACGCGGCACCCCTCAGACGTAATAGGTTTCGAGCTTTTCCCAGTATACCAACCGGTCGCGCAGCATCACGAGCGCATAGTCGAGCAGCCAGCCGAGCGCCGCGATCACCACCACCACCGCCAGCATGCGGTCGGTCTTCAGCGACGACAGCGAGTAGATCACGAGGTAGCCGAGGCCGTCGGCCGAGCTCACCATCTCGGTGATGATGACCACGATCAGCGCGATCGGCAGCGCGATGCGCAGGCCGGCGAAGATGAACGGCGCCGAGGCGGGGATGACGACCCGGCGCAGCGCGGCCAGCGAGGAGGCCCCCATGTTGTGCGCCGACCACAGCAGCACGCGGCTCACGCCGCGCGAGCCCTGGCTGGTGACGATGACGATCGGGTAGAGGCACTCGAGGAACACCAGCGCCACCTTCGACAGGCTGCCGATGCCGAAGACGAAGATGAAGATCGGGAACAGCGCGAGCTTCGGCACCGCGTAGGTGCCCGAGAAAAGCGGGTCGAGCAGCGCGGCGACCCATTTCGAGCGGCCCATCAGCATGCCGATCGCCACGCCGACCACGGCGGCGAGCGCGAAACCGGCGAACGCTCGCTGCAGCGAGACCCATGCTTCCATCAGCGATTCTGGCTTGGAGAAAAAGAGGATCAGCTCGCGGCCGATCTTCTCCAGCGGCGGAAACAGCAGCGGGCTCCAGCGGCCGCTGCGCGCAATGATCTCCCAGGCGATAAGAATCGCGGCGACCAGGATCAGAGGCGCTATGCGCTTCACTGGTTCGACCCCCTGACAAGGGGGTCGTGAGCCGAAGGCGAACGGGGGGTTTGAAGTTGGTTGGTTGAGCGAAGCAAAACCAACCCCCCGCTCGCAAAGCTCGCGCCCCCCTTGTCAGGGGGGCGAACCGAGCGCCTCATGCCGGCTGCTCCTGCCAGGCGAGGGCGCGCTGCCGCGCGAAGTGCAGCAGCCGGTCGCCGGCGTAGCCGAGGATGGCGATGCTGAGGAGCGAGACGTACATCAGGTCGAAGCGCAGGCTGTTCTCGGCGGTGCGGATCATGTGGCCCAGTCCCGAGCGGGCGTTGATCATCTCGGCGGCGAACATGACGATGAAGGAGAGGGCGAGCGAGACGCGCAGCCCGGCGAAGATCTGCGGCAGGGCGCTCGGCACGACGATGCCGCGGAAGATGCGCCAGCCGCCGGCACCCATGTTGAGCCCCGACCAGACCAGGATCCTGTGCGTCGAGCGCGCGCCGTAGTAGGCATTGATGAACACCGGGTAGAAGCAGGCGAGCGCGATGATCAGGATCTTGGACAGGTCGCCGATGCCGAACCACAGCATGAAGAGAGGCAGCAGGACGATCTTGGGCACCGGGTAGCTGAGGAACACCACCGGGCTGAGCGCGCCGTCGAGCGCGCGCGAGACTCCCGCGGCGAGGCCGAGCGCGATGCCCAGGGCCGAGCCGATGACGAAGCCCGGCAGCGCGCGCCCGAGGCTCGCGCCGATGTCGGCGTAGAGCTCGGAGGAGCCGAGCGCGGCGAGGAAGTGCTTGAGGATCTCGACAGGCGAAAGGATGTAGTCGGGCAGCCCCCACCATAGCGAGGCCAGCTGCCACAGCAGCAGGACCGCGAGCAGCGCTCCGGCCCGGACTAGACCCACACCTGCAACACGTAGTCGTAGGCGGCTTGCGCGTTGGCCATGTCGACGCGCTGCAGCTTGATCTTGTAGCCGGTCTTCGTTTTCGCCAGGGTGTGAAGATAAGAGCCGGCAAAGTGCCGCACATCGTCGCGCCGCAACTCCATCATGTGGAAGCGGCTTTTCACGACAACTTCCTTGCCGGACTCTTTTTGAATCGCCACGTTGGAGACCACGTGATTGGTCTCCCACAGCGGGCGCTGCGACCAGGCGTCCGGATGCAGCACGCGGTTCATGCGCACCGTCATCAGGTTCCTGTCCTCCGCGAAGATCGCCGGCTGGCCGTCCCAGGTCTTGTACTCAGGCGCGGGCGGCATCCAGTAGATGCCATCGGGCGCGAAGAGATCGATCCAGTCCTGCCAGCGTTTCGTATCCAGCAGATCGGACTGCTTGTAGAGGAACTGCTCTACCTCGTATTGGGCCTTCATGCGCTCATGTACTTCGCCCAGGCCTTCATCTGGTTCCTCATGGGAGCTTCGGACGTTCCCTGGTTCGGCGCGCTCGACACAGAACCGTCCTTCTCGATGTCGTGGCCGTGGTGGCGCGCGAAGCTCACCCAGTCGCCGCCGTCGGAGGACAGCCCCTGGTGGCATTTCCAGAAGTTCTCCAGGTCGTCGGCGTTGATCAGCGTGGCGGGGGAGTTCACCAGGTTGTAGTAGGCGAGCGAGCGGCGGTAGATCGCCTCGGGGGCGCCCTTCAGGCGGAAGTGCCAGATCTCGGTGAGCGTGCGGTCGACGCCGAGCGGACGCACCGCGCGCAGCTGCTGCAGCGGCGACTGCACCGACAGGCCCGGGTACACCAGCACGTGGTGGATGTTGACGCCGACGATCTCCTCGAAGCGCTTCTGGCCGTACGCCTTGATCATGATCTTGTCGTAGGCCTTGGTGTCCGGGTCCTGCGGGCGCAGGCCCATGTAGCCGGCGAGGATGCAGTGGCCGTACGGGTAGTTGATGGTCTGGAAGTTGTCCCACTTGTCGATAGTGACCGTGGCGAAGGCGGAGAGCATGTGGTACGAGAGCGCCTCGCCGGCCTTGGCCTTCTTCGCGATCTGCTTTTCGACCTCGTGCGCGGCGCGCCCCGTTGACTGGTGCGTGACCGAGGGATGCAGCGCGTCGATCTGGTTCTCCATGAACAGCTTCCAGTTCGAGTGCTGGATGACGCGGAAGCAGTTCGGCACCACCTCGACCTCGCCTTCGGGCGCGCGGTCGCACATGTCGTCGAAGGCGACGATGCTCTTGCCTAGAAAGGTCTTCAGATCGGGGCCATCCTTTGCCAAGCTCGCAAAAACAAAGCCACGGTAGCTTTCGACGCGCGCGGCGCGCTTCATGCTGAGCTCGGGGCTGTCCTTGTTGACGCGCGTGCCGGCATAGCCCGACTCCATCATCGGAATGTTCTTCAGCTTGCCGTCGTGATGGAAGGTCCAGGCATGGTAGGAGCAGCGGAACTGCTCGCCGGTGTTGCCATGGCGGTCGCCGCACATCATGTTGCCGCGATGGGGGCAGCGGTTGTAGAGGACGTGCACCTGGTTGTCCTTGCCGCGCACCATGAGCATCGGCTGGCGGCCGATCTGCACCTGGTAGTAGTCGCCGACCTTGGGAATCTGGCTCTGGTGGCCGCAGTAGATCCACACCGACTCGTGGATGCGCTGCATCTCGACGTCGAAGACGGCGGGATCGGTATAGGCCTCGCGCCGCACGCGGTCGGGTTCGACGATCTTGGACAGGTCAAGCATGGGTCTCTCCTACGTATTCTTCGAGATTCGTGCGCATCTGGCCCAGGATCTTCCTGAGCTGCTCTATCTGTGAATTCGACAATCCGGCCAGTGCCAGGTCGTTGAGGCGCTGCACCTCGGGCCACACGCGCTCGAACGTCTTCCTGCCGGTGGCGGTCAGCGCCAGGCGCGTAACGCGCATGTCCTGCTCGTCGGCCAGGCGCTCGATCCAGCCGGCGTCCTGCATGCGGTCCACGGTGCGGGTCAGGGTCGTGCGGTCGATGCTCGCGAGATCCGCCAGCTCCGACATGGTGCTGTGGCGCTTCGAATAGAGCGCGGCGAGCGCGCGCCACTCGGGCACGCGCAGGCCGTGGTCCTTCAGGCCCTGCGCCAGCTCGCGGTCGCGCGCGCCGATGACCTGGGTGAGCCAGAAGAAGACGTGGCGGTCGAGCTCGAAGTCGGCGGCAGGCACGAGCGCACCATACCCCCGAATTACGTGCGTTTGCAACTAACCGGCCGGCGGCCTGAGCTTGGGCATCACCTCGCCCGCGAACATCTCGAGGGAGCGCAGCGCGGCCTGCGGCGGCAGGTTGCCGAAGGAGAAGATGCACAGCATGTAGTTCATGCCGGTCGCCGCGATCGCCTCCTGCAGCTTGTCCACCACCGTGTTCGGCGGGCCGACGATCAGCCGCTGCACGGAGTCCTCGCCGAACGGCTCGAGCTTCAGCACCTCCGGCCGGTCGTAGCGGCGGGTGAGGTGGTGCATGTGGCCCTTCCAGCGCTCGTACGCCTGCAGGCCGATCCTCTCCGCCTCGACGTAGGTCTCGGCGATGACGATGTGCTGGGTCTTGGCGAGGAACGGCGCCGCGACGTGGCCGTTGTGGCGGCCGAGGTCGCCCTTGTGCTTCTCCCACACCTCGCGATACTGGTTGAACAGCGCCTTCGACTCGCCGGTCTTCGCGATGAGCGCAGTGTGGTAGCCGTGGCGCGCGGTGAACTCGATCGAGTCGCGGTTCGAGCTCGGGAACCAGAGCGGCGGGTAGGGGCGCTGCAGCGGCCGGTTGAACAGCTCGACGTCGCGGTACTCGTAGTGCTTGCCCTGGAAGTTGAGCAGCGGCGAGTTGCAGGCGGCGAAGAAGATGTCGAGCGTCTCGCGGTAGCGCTCTCTCGACTCTTCGACGCTCTTCAGGTTGAAGATCTGCGATTCGATCGGCGACACGCCACGCCCTACGCCCAACTCCAGCCGGCCGCCGGACATCTGGTCGAGCATGCAGACCTCGTTGTAGAAGCGATACGGGTCGTACCACGGCAGGCAGAAGGTGAGGGCGCCGGCGCGCAGGCGTTGCGTGCGCTGGAACATCGCCGCCAGCAGCAGCGCCGGCGAGGCGTCGATCGAAAGCGGCGTGCCCTGGTGCTCGGCGAGGAACATGCCGTGCAAGCCCGCCTTGTCGGCCGCCGCCGCCAGCTGCAGCTTGTGCTCGTAGACTTCCTGCGGCGACAGCGCATCCGACGCTTCCACCCAGTCGAAAATTCCGAACTGCATCGCTAGCCCCTTTTATCGACGAAGCGCGGCGCCTTGACCGCCGCTTCGAAGTCTTTGGCGATCGTGCCCCTTGCAAGCAGCGTCACTTCCGGTGTTACTTGAAATGTCTTTCTTGTGGCTTCTACGATTGTCTGTTTTTGCCCACTGCGCGATTCGACGTGCAGATGCAGGACATCGTTGCCGGAGGATTCGTACACCTCGGCCCGGAAGTCGACTACATCCGGTTCGCGGAACAGCGCATCTTCCAGGTCCGAGTGGTTGATGTTGACGCCGCGCACCTTGAAGAAGCCGACGGTCCTGCGGGCGTGGCGCAACATCGGGAAGATCGACCACGGGCCGTCGCCTTTCCCTTCTGAAGAGAAACTGACCAGGTCGCCGGAGCTCCAGCGCAGGAACGGGGTCATGCCGTTGTTCCACAGCGGCGTGACGACCAGAGAGCCGACCTCTCCCTCGGGCACCGGCTGGTTCTTCTCGTCGAGCACCTCGAGGTAGAAGAAGTCGGCCCAGACGTGCAGCCCGTGGTGGCCGAGGCCCTCGCCGGCGACCCACGCGCCCTCGGTCATGCCGAAGTGGTCGAACACCTCGGCGCCCCAGGCCTTCTCCAGCTTGGTCCGCTTCACCGGAGACAGCGGCTCGGCCGCCACTATGATTTTTTTGACGGAAGAAGAAGACAGATCGAAATTCTTCGCTTCTGCAAGGTTCGCAAGATGCAGGCCGTAGCTCGCCATGCCGCACCACACGGTGGGCTTGAGGTGGTCGATCAGCTCGAGCTGCGTTTCGGAAGGGGTATTGGTCCCGGCGCCGCACCACACCGTGCCGATGCCCTGGTTGATGGCGGCGCGCGCGAACAGATGCGCGACCGGATGTACGCCGAGCGGAAAGGAGATGTGCGCCGTGTCCGCGGCGGTGGCGCCGATCAGCGGCCAGGCGCGCTCGAAGGTCACCAGGCCGAGCGCGCTGTCCTCGGCCGAGCGCGGATAGAACAGCGGCCGGCCGGTCGCGCCGCCCGAGCGCCAGTACTCGACCGCTGCGCTGCGCGGCTGGATGCAGAACTCGTCGTGGAAGCGCTCAGGCGGGATCTGCCGCAGCTCTTCCTTGGTGAGCGGCGGGATCCTGTGCCAGATGTCTTCCGCTTCTCCCGCCGGGATTCTCTTCCTCAGGAAAGGCGATTGCCGCGCGCGCTCGATCGCGACGCGCTTGCGCTCGCGCTGGGTCTTCTCGAGCTCGGCTTTCGATTTCGGCCAGCGCAGGTCCACCTATACCCCCAGGTAGCGGTGCCAGAGCCCGCGGTCGGCGTCGAGCTCGGCGGAGGTGCCCTGCCAGGCGACGCGGCCGCGCTCGATGATGGTGTGCCGGTCGGCGAGCTTCACCAGGCGCTCGATGTACTTGTCGATCACCAGGATGGTCTGCCCGGCGGCGCGCAGCTGCGCCAGGCATTTCCAGATCTCCTCGCGGATCAGCGGCGCCAGGCCCTCGGTGGCCTCGTCGAGGATCAGCAGGTGCGGGTTGGTCACCAGCGCGCGGCCGATGGCCAGCATCTGCTGCTCGCCGCCGGACAGCTGGTTGCCCATGTTGTTTTCTCTTTGTTTTAGATTCTTGAACAAATCAAAAACCGAATCCACGGTCCATGGGTCCTTGCGTGCGGAGCGGTTACCCGCAAAGGCCACCAGGTTCTCGCGCACCGTCAGGTTCGGAAATATCTGCCGGCCTTCGGGCACCAGCGCGATGCCCAGGCGCGCGATGCGGTCGGTCGGCTCGCGCTCGATGCGCCGGCCGCGGAACGTGATGGCCCCGGCGCGCGCACGCGTCAGGCCCATGATCGAGCGCACCGTGGTCGTCTTGCCCATGCCGTTACGGCCAAGGAGGGTAACGGTTTCTCCTTCAGCAATCTCCAGGGAAAAATCGAACAGCACCTGGCTCGACCCGTACGAGGTCTGGAGGTTTTGCACCTCAAGCAGCAACTTCGTCTCCGAGGTAGGCCTGGCGCACCTGCTGGTTCGCCTTGATTTTCTCCGGCAGGTCCGTTGCGATGATGCGGCCGGCGACCAGCACCGAGATGCGGTCGGCGAGGCGGAACACCGCGTCCATGTCGTGCTCGACCAGCAGCACGGTGACGCGGCTGCGGATGCGCGATATGAGCGCGATCATGCGCTGCGATTCCTCGGGGCCCATGCCCGCCATCGGCTCGTCGAGCAGCACCAGCCGGGGCCGCGTGGCGAGCGCGAGGCCGACCTCGAGCGCGCGCTGCTCGCCGTGGGAAAGGTTTCCCGCCGTCGAATCCAGCTTGCTGCTCAAGCCTATTTCATCGCCGATCGCACGCGCTTCGCCGAACAGCGCCGTTTCCTCCGCCACCGGCTTCCAGAACGAGAAGCTCGAGCCGCTGCGCGCCTGCACCGCGAGCGCCAGGTTGTCCAGCACGGTGAAGCTGCGGAAGATGCTGGTGATCTGGTAGCTGCGGGCCAGGCCCGCAGCCACCCGGGCATGCTGGCGAAGCCGCGTGATTTTCCGGTTCTCAAAAAGTATTTCTCCCTCATCGGGAGAAAGGCTGCCGGAGATCTGGCCGATCAGCGTGGTCTTGCCGGCGCCGTTGGGCCCGATCAGCGCGTGCACCTCGCCTTGCGCCACCTCAAGGCTCACGGCGTCGGTGGCCACCACGCCGCCGAAGCGCTTGCTGATGGCCTCAAGCCGCAGCATTGCGCTTCCTCGACAGCAGCCCGGCGATGCCCTGCGGCGCGAACAGCACGATGGCGAGCAGCACCGCGCCGACGCCGAGGTTGGCGTGCTGCTGGTAGTTCGGCGCCAGCGCGGCGAGCCAGGCGATGGGATAGTCGGCGATCAGGTGCTCCAGGCCGAGCAGCACGGCGGCGCCGATCGCACCGCCCCACAGCCGGCCGACGCCGCCGAGGATCACCATGATCATCAGCGTGCCCGACTGCGCCCAGTGCAGGACGTTGGGGTTGACGTACTTGCCGTGGTTGGCGAGCAGCGCCCCGGCCAGGCCGGCGGCCGCGCCGGCGATGACGAAGCAGGCGAGCTGGTAGCGGAACACCGGCAGGCCGATCGCCGCCGCGCGCGTCTCGTTCTCGCGGATCGCGTTCACCACGCGGCCGAAACGGGAGTTGATCAGCTTGTAGAGCAGGAAAATCGTCGCCGCAAGAAGGAACAGCACCACGTAGTAGAAGGCCAGCTCGTTGCCCAGGTCGAAGCCGAGGCTCGCCCGCTGCGGCAGCGTCAGTCCCTCGTCGCCGCCGTAGGCCTTCATCGAGTTCACCAGGTAGAACGTCATCTGCGCAAAGGCGAGCGTGATCATGATGAAGTACACGCCGCGCGTGCGAAGCGACACCGCGCCGATGAGCCATGCGGCCAGCGCCGACACGGCGATGGCCGCCGGCCAGCCGAGCCAGGCGCTGGTCACCCCTTCCGCGACGCAGATGGCGGCGACATAGGCGCCGGTACCGACGAAGGCGGCATGGCCGAACGAAATCATGCCGCCATACCCAAGGGCCAGGTTGAGGCTGGTCGCCGCGATGGCGTAGATCATCACCCGGCTGGCGAAGCTGACGTAGAACAGATGGTCCGTCGCTTGCATCACGAGCGGGAAAACGGAAAACACGGCGATCAGGAAAATGCTTTTCTTCATCCGCGGGCGGGAAACAGCCCTTTCGGCTTGAAGTAGAGGATCACCGCCATCAGCAGGTAGATCGACACCGAGGCGATCGCCGGGCCGGCCGCGCTCGCCACGCGCGGCTGGAACACCAGGCCGAAGGCGAGCGGCAGGAAAGCGCGGCCGATGGTGTCGACCACCCCGACCACCAGCGCGCCGACCAGTGCGCCGCGGATCGAGCCGATGCCGCCGATCACGATCACCACGAAGGCGAGGATCAGGATGTTCTCGCCCATGCCGACCTGCACCGCGAAGAGCGGCGCGAGCAGCGCGCCGGCCACGGCGCACAGCGCCGCGCCCGCGCCGAACACCAGGGTGAACAGCAGCTTGATGTTGACGCCCATGGCGAGCGCCATCTCGCGGTTGGAGGCGCCGGCGCGCACCAGCATGCCAACACGTGTCTTGGTTACGAGAACGTAAAGAAGAAGCGCTATGAAAAGCCCCACCCCGATGATCAGCAGCCGGTACGCCGGGTAGCGCAGCCCGGGGAACAGCTCCACCGGGCCGGAGAGCGCGGCGGGCATCGGCAGCGCGGCGTCCGAGCCCCATACCAGGCGCACGACCTCGTTGAGGATCAGGATCAGCGCGAAGGTGGCGAGCACCTGCGACAGGTGGTCCCTTGCATACAAGGTCCTCAACACGCTCACTTCCAGCGCCATGCCGAGCACTGCAGTGGCTGGAATGGCCAGCAGCACGCCGGCGGTGAACGAGCCGGTGAGCGCGACGAAGGTGGAGGCGAGGAAGGCGCCCAGCATGTACAGCGAGCCGTGCGCCAGGTTGATCATGTCCATGATGCCGAACACCAGCGTCAGGCCGGCGGCCAGCAGGAACAGCATCAGGCCGAATTGCAGGCCGTTAAGGGCCTGCTCGAATATCAGAACCCAGGACAAACTACTTCATCGCGCAGTCTTGCACATACGCGTCGCCGTGATCCTTGAAGACGGTGCCGATGGTCTTGTTGACCAGGCGGCCCTGCGCGTCCTTGCCCACCACGCGCAGGTAGTAGTTCTGGATCGGGTACTGGTTGCGGTTGAACTTGAACGCGCCGCGCACCGATTCGAACTTCGTGTTCTTCATCGCCCTGCGCACCGCCTCGACGTCTTCCACTTTGCCCTTCACGTCGCGCACCGCGGCGTCGATCAGCAGCGCGGTGTCGTAGCCCTGGGCCGCGAATACCGACGGCAGGCGCTTGTATTCCTTCTCGAAGGCGGCGACGAATTTCCGGTTGGCGGCGTTGTCGAGGTCGAGCGCCCAGTGCGCGGTGTCGAACAGGCCGAGCATCGCGTCGCCCACCGGGCGGATGATGTCCTGGTCGGAGCCGAACCCCGGCACGATCAGCGGCACCTGCGAGGACATGCCGGCGCCGACGTACTGCTTGATGAAGTTGATGCCCATGCCGCCGGGCAGGAAGATGTACAGCGCGTCGGGCTTCGCCGCGCGGATCTGCGCGATCTCGGCCGAGTAGTCGAGCTGGCCGAGCTGCGTGTAGGTCTCGGCGGCAACCTTGCCCTTGTAGTAGCGCTTGAAGCCCTCGAGCGAATCCTTGCCCGCCTGGTAGTTCGGCGCGATCAGATAGGCGCTCTTGTAGCCCTTGTTGGTGGCGTGCTGCCCGGCGGCCTCGTGGTAGGCGTCGTTCGGCCAGGAGGCGACGAAGAAGTACGGGTTGCACTGCTTGCCGGCGAGCGGCGAGGGCGCCGCGTTCGGGCTGACGTAGAGCGTCTTGTTCTCGAACGCGACCGGCACCGAGGCCAGCATGATGTTCGAGAACACGATGCCGGTGAGGAAGTTGACCTTGTCGAGCTTGACGTACTTCTCGGCCAGCTGGCGGCCGACGTCGGGCTTGAACTGGTCGTCGCCGACCAGCACCTCGGCGGGCAGGCCGCCGAGCTTGCCGCCGTTCATCTTCACCGCGAGCTGGAAGGCATCGCGGATGTCGACGCCGAGCGCCGCGCTCGGGCCCGACAGCGTGCTGACGAAACCGATCTTGATCTTGTCGGCGGCGTGCGCGCCGAAAGTCGCTGCGCAGGCCAGTACGAGTGCGGTCGTTCTGAGTGTCATGACTTATCCCCTTTTCCGGGCGATTCTAGAGCGAAGCGAAGTACTCGTACATCTGTTTCCGCTGCGCGGCCGAGGGCATCGGCCCCTGGCCGGCGGCGAGGTTGTCCCGCATGTGATCGGGCCGCGCGGTGCCGGGGATGGCGCAGGTCACCGCCGGGTGCGACACGATCCATTTCAGGAAGTATTGCGCCCAGCTCTCGATGTCCAGCTCGGCGGCCCACGGCGGCAGCGGCTTGCCTTTGGTCCTTCTGAACAGGGACCCCTCGGCAAAGGGGCGGTTGATGATGACCCGGATGTTCTTGTCCTTGGCTAAATCCAAAATTCTGTTTTCTGCTTCCCGCTCGGCGAGGGAATAGTTGATCTGCAGGAAGTCGTACTGCTCGGCCTTCAGCAAGCGCTCCACGTCGGCATAAGCGGAGGCGGTGTAGTGCGTGATGCCGATGTGGCGGACCTTGCCGCGCTGCTTCAACTCTCGAAGAGTTTTTGTCTGAACAGAAACGTCTACAAGGTTGTGGATCTGCAGCAGGTCCATGACGTCGACCCGCAGCCGCCTGAACGAGGTCTCGATCTGGCGCAGGCCCTCGTCGCGGCCGCTGGTCCACACCTTGGTGGCGATGAACAGCTTCCTGCGCATGCCGAGCTCGGCGATCACGTCGCCCGCCACGGTCTCGGAGCTGCCGTACATAGGCGAGGAGTCGACGACGTTGCCCTCGAGCAGCTTCAGCACCTCGCGCAAGGGCGCTCGGGCGGCGGCGTCGTTGCCGACGTCGAAGGTCTGCCAGGTACCCAGGCCGATGCGCGGCAGGGCGAGATCTTTCGAGAAGGAATCTTTCATCAGGAGTCCCAGACCGGCTGCCAGGATCGTTCGTCGGCGCGAGTCCATGAATCGATTCTAGCTGTGATAGCCTGCCCCGCATGAAACGACGCTCATTCCTCCTTGCCGTGGCCGCGGCGGCGTTCGTGCCGCAGGCGATGGCGCAGAAGCCGATGAAGATCGGCGTCATCGGTTCGGGCCGGATCGGCTCGACCATAGGCGGCCTGTGGGTGAAGGCGGGCCACGAAGTGATGTTTTCCGACCGCGACCCCGAGCAGGTGAAGCGCGCGATCGACGGGCTCGGCCCGCGCGCGCGTGCCGGCAGCGTGGCGGAGGCGGCGGCTTTCGGCGACGCGATCCTGATCGCCGTGCCCTACGCGGCGCTGCCCGCCATCCAGCAGCAGGTCGGCGCGGCGCTGCAGGGCAAGGTGGTGGTCGACCCGAACAATCCGGTGGCATCGCGCGACGGCGAGATGGGCGCCCAGGCACGGGAGAAGGGCGCCGGGACATCGACCGCGGCGCTGCTCCCTGGCGCGCGCGTCGCACGCGCGTTCAATTCCTGGGGATACGGCGTGATGGCGCGCGAAGCGAACCGCCCGGCGCCGCGCATGGCGATCCCGGTGGCCGCGGACGATCCAGTAGCGATGAAAATGGGCTTGCAGCTCGTGAACGACGCGGGCTTCGACGCGGTCGCGGCAGGCAATCTCGCCGCGTCGAAGGCCTTTGACCTTGGCTCATCGGTTTCCGGCCGCGTCCTTACGGCGCCCGAGCTGCGCCAGGCGCTGCAGCTCAAGCCCTGAATTTTCTCTCCCGATTTGTAGCGGTCCGGCCGGAAGAGGTCCGAGCGCTTCTCTGGTCGTTCGCGTATTTCTTCTGCCTGCTCGCGGCCTACTACATCCTGCGCCCGCTGCGCGACGAGATGGGCGTGGCGGGCGGCGTGCGCAACCTGCAGTGGCTCTTTACCGCGACGTTCCTGGTCATGCTCGCCGCGGTCCCGCTCTACGGCGCGCTGGTCGCGCGCCTGCCGCGCCGCCGCTTCATCCCGCTGGTCTACCACTTCTTCGTCGCCAACCTGGCGATCTTCTGGCTCCTGCTGACGCTGGACTTCGAGCGGCTGATCGTTGCGCGCGTGTTCTTCGTCTGGATCAGCGTCTTCGTCCTGTTCGCGGTCTCGGTGTTCTGGTCTTTCATGGCGGATCTCTACAACTCCGAGCAGGGCAAGCGCCTCTACGGCTTCATCGCCGCGGGCGGCAGCGCAGGGGCGCTCGCCGGCCCGGCGATCACGATCGGCCTCGCCCAGCTGCTGGGCCCGACCAACCTGCTGATCGTGGCGGCCTTGCTGCTGGAGGCCGCCGTGCTTTGCGCGATGCGCCTCGAAACGAAGCAGGAAATCACCCCGCAGAGCGCCCCCACGGCAGTCGGCGGCGGCCCGCTCGACGGCCTCCTGATGGTGCTGCGCTCGCCCTACATCGCCGGCATCACGCTCTGGGTGTCGCTCATGTCGGTGGCCGCCACCTTCCTCTACTTCGAGCAGGCAAGCATCGTCGCCGCCGCCTCGGACGACCCCGCGGTGCGCACGCGCATCTTCGCGGGGGTCGATCTCGCCGTCGGCCTGCTCACCATCGCGGTCCAGTTCTTCGCCACCGGCAAGCTCATCGCGCGCTTCGGCGTCGGCGCGGCGCTGGCGCTGCTGCCGCTGGTCTTTGCGGCGGGGTTCGCGGTGCTCGCCGCGGCGCCGGTGCTGGCGGTGGTGATCGCCTTCCAGGCGCTGCAGCGCACGGCGAACTTCGCGATTTCCAACCCCGCGCGCGAGGTGCTGTTCACGGTTCTCGCGCGCGACGAAAAGTACAAGGCGAAGAACGTGATCGACATCGTCGCCGTGCGCGGCGCCGACGCCGCGGGCGGCTGGCTGTTCACCGCGCTGCGCTCCCTCGGCATGGAGATACGCTCGATTCCGCTGGTCGCCATCGCGCTCGCCACCGCATGCCTTGTGCTCGCCGTGGCGCTCGGGCGCGCGCAGGAGCGCCGTGCACGGCAGGTTTGACTTCTTCGGGCAGCAGGAGCGGGCGCGGCGCGCATCGCGCTGGCTGATCCTCTGGTACTTGCTGGCGGTGGCATTCGCTGTCGCCAGCTACTGCGCGGCCGCGGCGGCCTTCTATGCGCTCGGCGCTGCGTACGCCGGCTTGCCGTCGAAGTGGATGCCGTGGCAGGGCTGGCTGAGTGTGGCCGCGGTAGTCGGCGGCTTGATGCTGAGCGTCTCCCTCGCCACTTGGTGGCGCCTGCGCGAAGGCGGCTACGCGGTGGCCGACCTGCTGGGAGCCCGCTACCTCTCGCCCGAGCACTGCACGCCGGCCGAGCGCAGGCTGCTCAACGTCGTCGAGGAGATGGCGATCGCCTCAGGCATCGCGCCGCCGCTGGTCTACGTGCTGCGCTACGAGAAGGGCATCAACGCGCTGGTCGCCGGATACTCGCCCAACGAGGCGGTGATCGTCGTCACGCGCGGCACCGACCTGCTCTCGCGCGACGAGCTGCAGGGGCTGATGGGCCACGAGTTCAGCCACATCCTGAACGGCGACATGGCGCTCAACGTGCACCTGGTCGCGCTGCTCTCCGGCCTGACTTGGATCGGCGACGCGAGCGAGCGCCTGTTCTTCGGTGCAACCTGGCGCTCGCGCGGCATGCAGCGCGACGCAGTCAGTCCCGACGCGCTGGTCGCGGTCTTCGGCGCGGCAATCGCCTTCATCGGCCTGCCCGGCGCGCTCGCGGCGAGCGCGATCCAGGCCGCCATCTCGCGCCAGCGCGAGTTCCTCGCCGACGCCGCGAGCGTGCAGTTCACGCGCAATCCGGACGGCATCGCGGGCGCGCTGGACTCGATTCTCGCCCTGCGCGTGCATACCGTGGTCCTCGCCGCCTACGCCGAGTGCGTGTCGCACATGTTCTTCGCCCCGGCCGTCGTGCGCTGGTGGACCTTCCCGACCCACCCGCCGATCGCCGAGCGCATCCGGCGCGCGCACCCGCGCTTCCAGCGCGACGAGTACCGCGCCACGCGCCACGGCATACGCCGGGAGGTCGCCGTGCTCGACGGCGCGGGAAACGTGGTGCGCCACCAGCGGTTCGACGCCGCGGCGCTCCTCGCCTCGGTCGGCAAGCCGGAGCCCAGGCACGTCGATTTCGTCCAGCGGCTGCTCGCCAACCTTCCCGAAAGACTGCGCGAGGCGCTGCGCAACCCGGCGCAGGCCGAGGCGGCGATGCTCGCCTTCGTCGCGGCGCAGCCAGGCGTCGCCGACTCGCCGCAGACCGCGGAGCTGCGCGTGTATGTCGAGGGACTGGTACGGCAGCATCAGTTTGCGCTCGCCGAGCTCGCCGTGCCGGCCATCAAGGAGCAGCCGCAGGCGGCTCGCAACCGGTTCCTGGCGCAGCTGGCGTCGAACGTCGAGGCCGATGGCCGCGTCACGCTGCGCGAGTTCGTCCTTCTCGTCTTTCTGCGGCAAAGGCTGCGCGAAGGCGCAGGCCAGCCTATTGCCACCCGGTTCCGCGAGGTCGGGCAGCTCGCCGACGACGCGCATGTCGTGCTCTCGCTCCTGGCTGCGGCGGCGCGCGGCGGCGAGCAGGCGGCTTTCGAAAGAGGCGCCGCGGTGCTGAAGCTCGGTTGGAGCGCGCCGCTGCAGGTTCAGGCGCTCGGCACGGCACGCCTGGGCGAGGCGCTCGAGCGGCTGCGGCACCTCGCGCCGTTCGCCAAGCCGGCGCTGCTGAAGGCGTGCGTCGAGGCTGCCGCGGCGGACGGCGTGTTCAATCTGGCCGAGGTCGAGCTGGTGCGCATGGTGGCGGCGACGCTCGACTGTCCCATTCCGCCCGCGATCGCCGCGCTGGACCCCCGCGCGTTGGTATAGTGCGGGCAGGGGCTTTCACTGGGAGGGATGAATGGGAACGGGCGGCTGGATTTTTCTCGGCATCATCGTCGCGGCTGCGGTCTGGGCGATCACGATCTACAACGGCCTGGTCACGCTGCGCAACCGCTTCAAGAACGCGTTCGCGCAGATCGACGTGCAGCTCAAGCGGCGCTACGACCTGATTCCCAACCTGGTCGAGGTCGCCAAGGGCTACATCAAGCACGAGCGCGAGACGCTCGAGGCGGTGATCAAGGCGCGCAACCAGGCGGTGGCCGCGGCCGGGGCGGCCGGCGCGAATCCCGGCAATCCCGCGGCCATGCAAAGCCTGGGGGCGGCGGAAGGCGCGCTCAGCGGCGTGCTCGGGCGCCTGTTCGCTCTCGCCGAGGCTTATCCGGACCTCAAGGCGAACACCAACATGCTCTCGCTGCAGGAGGAGCTCTCCAGCACCGAGAACAAGGTGGCGTTCTCGCGCCAGGCGTTCAACGACGCCGTGATGGAATACAACACCAAGCGCGAATCGTTTCCGGACAACATCTTCGCCGGCATGTTCCAGTTCGGCCCGGCGGAGCTGCTCGCGGCCACCGAATCGGCCGAGGAGCGCAAGGCGCCCAAGGTCGCCTTCTAGGCCATGGGCCTTAGTTTCAGGGTTTGAACTTCTTCGAGCATCAGCAGCTCGCGCGGCGCAACAGCCGGGTGATGGTGGTGCTGTTCCTGCTCGCGGTGGTGGCGGTCGTGGCGGCCGTCGACCTGGTGCTGGCGGTGGCTTACATCTGGGGCGTGGGCGGCAGCGAGGTCGTCATTCCGCGCGAGCAGCACCGCAGCTTCGGCGAGCTGATCAGGCAGGTGCCGGCCAGCGTCTACGTCTGGGGCGCCGTGCTCACCGCGGGGACGATCTTCCTGGTGAGCCTGATCAACGTGGCGCGCTTCGGCGGCGGCGGCGCCGCGGTCGCGCAGATGGCCGGCGCGCGGCGCGTGGCGCCCGACAGCACCGACGCGCTGGAGCGGCGCTTTCTCAACGTGGTCGAGGAGATGGCGATCGCCTCGGGCGTGCGGGTGCCCCAGGTCTACGTGATGGACGAGGAGCGCGGCATCAATGCCTTCGCCGCCGGCTGGGACGTCTCCGGAGCAGTGGTCGCGGTGACGCGCGGCACCCTCGAGACGCTGAACCGAGAAGAGCTGCAAGGCGTCGTCGGCCATGAGTTCAGCCACATCCTCAACGGCGACATGCGCCTCAACATCCGCATGCTCGGCGTGCTCGCCGGCATCGTCTTCATCGGCTCGATCGGCGAATTCATCATGCGCAGCACGCGCGGGGCGCGCGACGGCAAGGCCGCGGGCGGCATCTTCATCGCCGGGCTGGCGCTGTTCGCCGTCGGCTACGTGGGCCTGTTCTTCGCGCGCCTCATCAAGGCAGCGGTGTCGCGCCAGCGCGAGTTCCTGGCCGACGCCGCGAGCGTGCAGTTCACGCGCAATCCGGACGGCATTGCCGGCGCGCTCGACCAGATCCGCAGCGCGAGCGGCGGCGCGCTCATCTCGGCGCGCTGCGCCGAGGACATGTCGCACATGTTCTTCGGCCAGAGCCTGCGCCTGAGGCTGGGCGGGCTGTTCGCCACGCATCCCTCGCTCGACGAGCGCATCGCGCGCGTCCACCCCCGCTTCCAGCCCTCGACGTACCGCCAGCGCCGCCCGGCAGCGGCGGCGGCGCCCGAGGCGCCCGCAGCCGCCTCGGGGCTCGCCGGCGAGGTGCCGGCGGCGGGGCGGCGCACCGCGGATGCCGGTGCGGCCTGGGGCCGCTCGGCCGCCGAAAGCGCGGCGCTCGTCGGCACGCTCGACGCCGGCAAGCTCGACTATGCGTCGCGCCTGCTCGCGGCGCTGCCGCCGCCGCTGCGCGAGGCGCTGCGCGACCCCGAAGGCGCGCGCGCCGCGATGGTCGCGCTGCTGATCGCGCCCAAGGAGGAAGTCATGCGCCTGCAGCTCGAAGCGGTCGCGCGGGCGACCACGCTTGCCGAGCGCGTGCGCGCCCTGCTGCCCTTTACCCGCGACCTCGGGCTCGGCTTCCACTTGCCGGTGATCGACCTCGCGCTCGCCACAGTGAAGGCTTTGCCCGAGGCGGCGAAGCTGCAGCTTGTCGCCGCGCTCGAGGCTGCGGCCTACGCCGACCGGCGCGTCTCGCTGCACGAGTTCGTGGTGCTCACGCTGGTGCGCGACCAGCTCGCGCCGAAGACGAAGCCGGGTGCGGCGCCGGCGAAGAGGATCGCCGAGCTCGCCGGCGCCGCCGCCACCGTGCTGGCGCTCGTCGTCCACGCCGGGACGCGCTCGGATGCGACCGGCGCGCGCCAGGAGGCGGTGCAGGCGTCGTTGCGCGAAGGCGCGAAGGTCCTGGGCCTGCCCGCGGAGGCGCCGGCCAAGGCGGCGCTCAGCCTGGAAGCGGCGCGCACCGCGCTCGAAGCTCTGAAGGAGCTCGCGCCGATGCAGAAGGCGGTCCTGGTGAAGGGATTGTTCGCGGCGGTGACCGCGGACGGCACGATCCGCGTGGCCGAGGCGGGACTGATGCGCCTGGTGGGCGCGGTCCTCGATTGCCCGCTGCCGCCGCTGCTCTTCGAGATCGACCCCGGCAGCCTGCAGGCCTAGGCCTAGTTCTTCTTCGCTTCGAGTTTTTTCAGGATCTCGTCGCGCGTCTGCCGCACCGCAGCGGCATGCGACCCGCCGGCCGCGACGGCGCGCTCCACGATCGGCAGCGCCTCCGCGTCGCGTCCCTGGTCGGAGAGGGTCTGCGCGAGGTTGTTCAGGATGATCGCCGAGCCGGGCTCGCGCGTCATCGCGGCGCGCAGCACTTTTTCCGCCTGCGGCAGCTCGCCCAGCGCGTGGTGCGCGTTCGCGAGGCCGACGGCGGCATTGACGTTGCCGGGCCAGCGCTCGAGGAACGACGAATAGGCGATGCGATTTTTCGGCAGGTCGTTCGAGCGCTCAAAAGCGACCAGCGAGCCAAGCCACTTGCCCTCCTCGGCGGTGGCGGGAATGCGTCCGGGCGGCATGGCGACCATCGCCCAGTAGCCGCTTCTCTTCCACACGAACTCGTGCACCGCGAACGGCATCTCCTCGCGCTCGGTGGTGCCCGAGCGCAGGATCATCATGCCGAGCTTCCAGTCGTAGCCGACCGCTACCGCGTAGTGCCAGCCCGTGGAGACGCCGAGGTTCTGCAGCACGATCACCGGCGTGCCGGCGGCAAGCTCGCGCATCAGGTCGACCATGCTCGGCGCGAGCTGGTAGGAGATCCGGCCCTGGCGCCGCGCGGCGGCGAGCATCTCGACCTGCAGGCTTCCCTTGCGCTCGGGGAGATAGACCTGCGGCACGAGCGCTTCAGGGGTGGTGCTCACCCCCGAATTGACCAGCAAGGTCGCGAGCGCGGCGGGGCCGCACTGGTACTCCGCCTGGGGGAAGAACGGCACCGAGGTGATCTCGACGCGTTCCGGCAGGCCCTCGGGCAGCCCGTCCAGCAAAGCGGCGGTCTGCGGCGCGAAACCGGCGCAGCCCTGCAAGGCGGTAAAAATGAGAACGCCCGCGGCGAGGCGGGCGTTTCTCATGGCCTTGCGGCCAACGGCGGCTACTTCCTGAAGAAGAACCACCACACCACGCCGATGACCACCAGCAGCAGCAGGATCGCTCCGGCGTCGCTCGCACCGGCCGGCATCGCCTGGATGCGCTGCGCCAGGTTGTGCGCTTCCTGGTCCGAGAGGGCGGCGACGCGGTCCTTCGCCGTGCTCGGATCGATGCCGAGCGCCTGCAGCTGGCTCGCGATTTCGCCGCGGTTGAGATAGCTCAGCACGGCGCCGCGGTCGGCTTGCGAAGCCGCGGGCGCGGCCTGGTCGGTGCTGATCATCCCGGCCTGCGCGATGTGAAACGGCGCCCAGATCATCAGCGCCACCAGCAGACGGCAGATTGTTCTTGTCCAAACGGTTTTCATTTTAGCTCCTGGCTCCAAGGTGAATGACGGGAAGGAAAAACGAGCAATATCGGGACCACGGCACTGCGCCGGCCAGCGTAGGCGCACGAATGTGTCAAGTCAACGCGCTGTGACAGAATCCGCGACGGATGGTAGAGATTCAGCGACTCGAGGCGGCTTTGCGTGCGGCCATTTCCGGCGAAGTGCGCTTCGACGCCGGCGCGCGCGCCGCGTATTCGGCCGACGCGTCCAACTACAGGCAGGTGCCGATCGGCGTCGTGCTGCCGCGCAGCGCGGCGGACATCGAGGCCGCGGTCGCGGTGTGCCGCGAGTACGGCGCGCCGATCCTGCCGCGCGGCTGCGGCACTTCGCTCAACGGCCAGACGGTCAACGTGGCAGTGGTGATCGACTGCTCCAAATACCTCGACCGCATCGTGGTGCTCGACCCGGCGGCGCGCCTCGCGCGCGTCGAGCCCGGCGTGGTGTGCGACAGCCTGCGCGAGGCCGCCGAAGCGCACGGCCTCACCTTCGGCCCCGACCCCGCGACGCACTCGCGCTGCACCCTCGGCGGCATGATCGGGAACAACTCCTGCGGCGCGCACTCGGTAATGGCCGGAAAGACCGCCGAGAACATCGAGCGTCTTGAAGTTTTGACCTACTCCGGTTCCCGTTTTTGGTGCGGGCCTACGGACTCTTCGCAGTTCGCCGCGGTCCTGGCCAAAGGCGGCGAGCAGGCCGAGATCTATTCGAAGCTGAAGAAACTGATAGACAAGTACGGTGACCTCGTCCGCGCGCAGTTCCCGAAGATCAAGCGGCGAGTCTCGGGCTACAACCTCGACCAGCTGCTGCCGGAGAACGGCTTCAACGTGGCGCGCGCGCTGGTGGGCACCGAGGGCGGCTGCGCCATCACGCTGCAGGCGGAGGCGCGGCTGGTCACCAGCCCGCCCTGCCGCGTGCTGACGGTCATGGCTTTTGCCGACATCTACGCCGCGGGCGACGCCGTGCCGCAGGTGCTCGCCGCCGGGCCGATCGCCTGCGAGGGTCTGGACGAGGCGATCATCGGCGGCCTGCGCAGCCGCGGGCTGCGCCTGGAGGACATCGCGCTGCTGCCCGCGGGCAAGGCCTGGCTGATGGTCGAGTTCGGCGCAGACACGCAGGCGGAAGCGATCGAGAAAGCAAAAGCCCTCCCGGGTAACTTGATCACAGATAAATCTCTCATTTCGCGTCTGTGGACCATCCGCGAGACGGGCGCTTCGGCTACCGCGCTCAACTTGCGCGGCGAAGGCGTCGATCCGGTGGTCGGCTGGGAGGACGCCGCCGTGGACCCGATGCGCCTGGGCGACTACCTGCGCGAGTTCCAGGGGCTCATCGACCGCATGGGCTACCGCACTTCGCTCTACGGCCATTTCGGCGACGGCTGCATCCACGCGCGCATCGACTTCTCGCTGCGCACGCCGCAGGGACTGGTGCAATGGCGGCGCTTCCTCACCGAGGCCTCGCACTTGGTGGTGAAGTACGGCGGCTCGCTCTCCGGCGAGCACGGCGACGGCCAGGCGAAGGCCGAGTTCCTGCCGATCATGTACGGGCCGGAGCTGATGCAGGCGTTCCGCGAGTTCAAGGCGATCTGGGATCCGCTGAACCGCATGAATCCCAACAAGCTGATCGATCCGCGCCGGGCCGATGAGGATCTGCGTCTCGGTCCGCAGTACAAGCCCGTCACCCTTTCAACAAGGTTTAACTTTGAAAGTGAAGTGGGTAATGGCTTTACGCGAGCAACGGAGCACTGCATCGGCATGGGCAAGTGCCGCTCGGCCAGCGGCGGCGCCATGTGCCCCAGCTACCGCGCTACCAAGGAGGAGCGCTTCTCCACGCGCGGCCGGGGCCGGCTGCTCGCGGAGATGCTGCGCGGCGAGGTGATCACCGACGGCTGGCAGAGCGAGGACGTGAAGGAGGCGCTCGACACCTGCCTCGCCTGCAAGAGCTGCCGCAGCGAGTGCCCGACGCATACCGACATGGCCGCCTACAAGGCCGAGTTCCTTTCGCACTACTACGAGAAGAAGTCCAGGCCGCTCGCCGCGCAGCTGATGGGCCGCATCGGCGAATGGGCGCCTTTCGCTTCCCTCGTACCTTGGGCTGCCAATGGTCTCTCCGGGCTGGCGCCCGGGATCGCAGCCGAGCGATCGATTCCAAGATTCAAGAGAAGCTATCGCGCCACGTTTGCGCCCGGAGGGCAACAGGGAGAAAGAGTCGTCTTGTTCGACGACACCTTCAACAACCATTTCCGCCCGCAGACGGCGCGCGCGGCGCAGAAGCTGCTCGAGTCGGCCGGCTGCGCGGTCGAGCTGCCGCGCGAGCATCTGTGCTGCGGGCGGCCGTACTACGACTACGGGATGCTCGACCGCGCCAAGGGCGCGCTGGAACGCGTGCTGCAAGTCCTCGAGCCGGGCGTGCCGGTGGTGATGCTCGAGCCGGGCTGCCTCTCGGTGTTCCGCGACGAGCTGAAGCAGCTCTTCCCGCGAGATGCGAGGGCTGCGCGGCTGCAGGTTTTCTCGCTTTCCGAGTTCCTGCTTTCCCGCAGCAAGCCCGTTGCAAAAATCGAAAAGCAAATCGGCCTGCACTCCCATTGCCATCAAAAGGCGAGCTGGGGAGCAAGCAGCGATATCGAGCTGCTGCGCGCCGCAGGCTGCAGCGTAACGGCGCCTGACACGGGCTGCTGCGGGATGTCGGGCTCCTTCGGCTACAAGCCGCAGCACTACGAGGCATCGAAGCGGATTTTCGGCTTGGCGCTGCAGCCCGCACTCGCCGCTGCCCCCGCGGCCGAGATAGTCGCCTGCGGCTTCTCCTGCCGGGAGCAGATCGAGGATCTCGGCGGCCGACCGACGCGGCACCTCGCCGAGGTGCTCGCCGGATGATCGCCGAGCTGGGCCCATGGGCGCTGGGCTTCGTGGTGCTGGTTTGCCTGGCCGCCGGCTTCGCGCACGGCGCGATCGGCTTCGGCTTTCCGGTGGTCGCCACGCCGCTGGTGGCGCTGGTGATCGACGTGCGCTCGGCGATCGCGCTGCTCGCGCCGGTTACGCTGGTGCTGGTGCTGCTCTCGGTGGTGCGCGGCGGGAGCTTGCTGGAGCTGCTGCGTCGCTTCTGGTATCTGCCGCTGGTCATCGCCGCTGGTGCCTGGCTCGGCACCCGGCTGCTGCTTGCCGCACCGCCGGAGCCGTTCCTGCTGGTGCTGGCCGGGGTCATCCTGCTTTACCTCAACCTTGATCGCCTCGGTCTTGGGGGAAGCTCAACAGTCAAGGCAAACCCTGTCTCGTTCGGCCTCGGCTTCGGTTTCGTTGCGGGCGTGTCCGAGGCGGTCGCCAACGTCGCCGGCCCGGTCCTGCTGGTCTACTTCATGCTGCTCGGCCTGGCCCCGACGCAGATGGTGCAGGCGCTGAACCTCTGCTTTACGGCGGGAAAGGGCGCGCAGGTCGCCACCTGGGCCGCGGCCGGGGCGATGACGCCGGCCCTATGGATGGCGGTGGCCGCGTTCACCGTGCCGTCGGTGGCGGCGTTGTTCGTCGGCATGCGCGTGCGCAGCCGCATCGACGCCGCGACTTACCGGCGCTGGCTGCGTGCGGCGCTCTGGGTGATGGCGCTGCTGCTCATCGGTCAGTTCATCGCCTCGATCAGCAACTCGTAGGAGCGCAGGCGCGTGGCGTAGTCGCCGGTGATGGTGAGCACCATCATCTCGTCCGCCCCGTAGCGCGCCGCCATCTCCTCCAGTTCGCGCCGGCACTTCTGCGGCCCGCCGATCACCGCGCGGGCGCGCTGGCTCAGGACGTACTGGCGCTCCTCCGCGCTGTACTTGTGCCGCGCAGCCTCCTCCGGCGTGGGCACCGCCGAGTCGACGTTGAGCGCCATGTGCAGCCGCCTGAGGTCGATCGAGGCCGCGAGGCGCTCGGCTTCCTCGTCGGTCTCGCCGCAGATGAGGAAGGTGCAGACGATGACGTTCGGCGTTCCTTTCCCCTTGTAGCTATCGCGGTAGAAGCGGGTGACCTCGTCCCCGCCGCGCGCATTGATGAAGTGCGCGAAGGCGAACGGCAGGCCGAGCTGGGCGGCGAGCGCACCGCTGAAATCCGACGAGCCGAGGAGCCACACCTGCGGCACGGTATCGACTTCGGGCTGCAGCCGTACGCGCTTGAAAGGATGGTCGGCCGGCAGCGTGCCCTGGAGGTGGCCGGCCAGCTCCCACACCTGCTCGGGGAAGCGCTCGGCGTCGGGAAACTTGCCGCCGCCCACGGCCTGCGCCGTGCGCGCGTCACCGCCCGGGGCGCGCCCGATGCCCAGGTCGATGCGTCCCGGGTACAGCGCCTCGAGCATGCGGAAGGCCTCCGCCGTGCGGAAGGCGCTGTAGTAGGGCAGCAGCACGCCGCCGCTGCCGATGCGGATACGCCGCGTCTCGACGCCCAGGCGGGCCAGCAGGATCTCGGGGCAGGGATCGGCGAGGGCGGCGATCGCGTGGTGCTCGGCCAGCCAATAGCGGTGGTAGCCCAGCTCGTCCGCCCGCCGCGCGAGCGCGATCGTCTCCTCGAGCGCGCGGCGCGCATCGAGGCCGTGGATCACCGGCGATTGGTCGAGTACCGAGAGCAGCATTGGGCGCAGATATTAAGTCAGGGCGTTTTGTCGCCTCGCGGCGACAAAGAAACGACCTGTGCATTCAATGCCTTCGTCAGGATGTGTCAAATGTCGTCGCTGGTGCCCGACATTCGGGCGGTTCCCGAGGGGTGGAACTGTTTCACGAACGGCCCTCAAGCATCTGTTAGGACTACGTAATCGCTTTCTGGCACGCGCGTTGCAGTACATGGGGCGTGAGCCCGATCAAATACGAATTCACCACCGTCCGCCAGACCGCTCTGGGCGTCACGCTGCTCGGACTCGTCCTGATGGGGATCGGCGGCACGATCTACAAGGTGATCTCGCCCGAAGGCTGGGTCACGCAGGCTTTCGGCCGCAGCCTGTCCGCCGGCGTCGCCGCGCTGGGCTCGCTGCTGATGATCATGGGCCTGGCCTGGTTCTCGCGCGGCTGGAGCTCGCCGCGCTCGCAAAACCGCTTTCCCGAGCTGCTCGTCTACACCTTCGCTGGCGCCGGCCTGCTGTACCTGGCGCAGCTCTGGACGAAAGGGACGTTCTAGCCGCTCGCCTCACCTGCAACCACTCCTCCCCCGGGCCCGTCTTTTTTCCCCCTACAGACGGGCCCTTTTTTTGTCTACGGTTCCGGCGAAAGCCGCGCCGGCGAGATCAGCACGCCGAACTGCTCGCACCAGATGACCACGCTGCCGAACTTGCGCGCGTCGACGCCGGCCGGGACCTCGTAGTTCTGGCTGCCCTTGAAGGCCTTGAGGCGGCCAAGGTCGACGAACATGGTCTTCGCCACGTTGGTCGAGGGAACGATGTCCTTCTCGGGCACCAGGTAGACGTGGAATTTCGGCCCCGGGCCGACCTCGAAGTCCGGCTCGAGATGGAGCAGGCCCTCGTAGACGGTCACCTTCCCCTTGCCGTAGTGGATCGGGTCGGACGGGTTGGCGTGGACGAAACTGCCGCGCGCGGCGACCTTGCGCGCGGCCGGCTCCGCCACCTTCTCGGCGGCGACGATGTCGGCGAGGAAAATGTACGGATAGGCGAAGATCGCCAGCGCGAAGCCGCCGGCTCCGCCTAGCAGCGCGCCGACGCAAAAGATCAAAAAGAACTTTCTCAACCTAGACCGCGATGGGCGCTTTGATGGCCGGATGCGGCTCGTAGCCCTCGAGCGTGAAGTCCTCGTACTCGAAGTCCAGCAGATCCTTGACCGCGGGACTCAGCCGCATCCGCGGAAAGGCGCGCGGCGCGCGGGCGAGCTGCTCGCGCGCCTGCTCGAGGTGGTTCAGATAGAGATGCGCGTCGCCCAGCGTCAGCACGAACTCGCCGGGCTTCAGTCCGGTCACCTGCGCCACCATGAGCGTCAGAAGCGAATACGACGCGATGTTGAACGGCACGCCGAGGAACAGGTCGGCGCTGCGCTGGTACATCTGGCAGGACAGCTCGCCGTTGGCGACGTAGAACTGGAACAGCGCGTGGCACGGCGGCAGCGCCATGCGGTCGACATCGGCGGGATTCCACGCCGTGACCAGGTGCCGGCGCGAATCCGGCTTGCTTCGCAGAGACCTGATCACATTCTGGATCTGGTCGATCTCGCCGCCGTCGGGCGTGCGCCAGTGGCGCCACTGGTAGCCGTATACCGGGCCGAGCTCGCCTTTGTCGTCGGCCCATTCGTCCCAGATGCTGACGCCGCGCTCCTGCAGCCACTTCACGTTGGTGTCGCCGCGCAGGAACCACAGCAGCTCGTAGAGGATCGACTTGAGGTGCAGCTTCTTGGTGGTGAGCAGCGGGAAGCTCGCGCCGAGGGCGAAGCGCACCTGCCGGCCGAACACCGACAGCGTGCCGGTGCCGGTGCGGTCGGTCTTGCGCGCGCCGCGCTCGAGGACTTCCGCGAGCAGGTCGAGGTACTGCCGCTCGCTCACACCGCTATCGCGCCGAACAGCTCGCGCGCGCTCTGGAAGCGGTCCTGCGGCTTCTTGGCGAGGAGCCGGTCGAGGACCGGCTGGCAGCCGGCGAGCGGGGCCTCGAGCTGCGGGATCGGCTCGCTGACGTGCATCCGGATCAGATCGGCCGGGCTCTGGCTGCCGTAGAGCTTGGTCGCAGTGAGCATCTCGTAGAAGATCGCGCCGACCGCGTAAAGGTCGGAGCGGTGGTCGGCGGCGCGCCCCATGCACTGCTCGGGGCTCATGTAGCGCGGCGTGGCGAGCACCTGGCCGGCGAGGGTCAGCGTCGAGTTGATGCCCAGGTCGCGCGCCAGGCCGAAGTCGACGATCACCGGCTGGCCGCTGGAGCGGAACAGGATGTTGGCCGGCTTCAGGTCGCGGTGCACGATGCCGCGGGTGTGGATCGCGTCGAGCGCTGTTGCGATCTGCGCGATGATGCGCAGCGCGTCACGCGCGGCGATGCCTTCGTGGATGCGGCTTGCCAGCGTGCCGCCGGCGAGGAACTCCATCGCGATGTACGGATGATCGCCGGAGAAGCCCTGGTCGTAGATGCGCGCGACGTTCTCGTTCTCGAGGCTCGCCAGCAGCTTGTACTCGCGCACGAAGCGCTCGAGGAACACCGGGTCCTGGCGCAGCGAGCGGTCGAGCACCTTGAGCGCGAGCTGCTTGCCGTCGTGCACGCGCTCGGCGAGCCACACCTGAGCCTGCCCTCCCTGACCGACCAGGTGCAAGGTGCGGTAGCCCGGCGCCAATTCCTTTGAATGTTTTGCGATCGCCCCGGCCATATGCCTGCGTATTGTGCCACTTCACCATGCTACGATTTCGGACGAAGGGGTAAATCATGCTGAAGATGTTTGGGGGGGGAGGGTCGGACCATCCTTTGGCCGACCCCAGGGAAGCGAAGCGCATGCTGGACGCGCTGCCGGCGCAGGAGGCAAAGGCGCTCGAAGAGCTGGCCAGCCTGCACGAGACGGTGAGCGCGGCCGACCTGAAGGCCGATGTGCGCATCCAGCGTTTGCTCGCCATCGACGAAGCGGCGCAAGCCCGCGTGCGCAAGCTCACGCGCGAAGTGCTGCTCCCCGCGCCGCAGACTTCCCGCTTCCAGGACAACGTCAACTGGACGCGCCTGCACGAGTACTGGCGACACGCCGGCCTGGCTTTCGCCCGCTGCATAGACAGCTTCCTGCAAGGTGCGAAAGGCGCCGAAGCGGCCAAGACAGTGCTGCCGCTCACGGTGGCGCGTGCACTGCGCTGCCTTGGGCAGCAGATCAAGTGGCAGCACGTGCGCTACGCGCCGGCAGACCCCGCGATCTGGGGCGTGCTCAACAAGATCTACGCCTTTGCCGAGCTGCGCGGCATCACCGATGCGCGCGTCAACCTGTATCCGGCGCTCGGCATCGAATCGACGCCGCGCCTGGAGTTTCTCAAGGTGTCGATGTTCGGCGCCGCTTCGCCCGACAGCCTGCTGCCGCTCGAAGTCGAGATCGCAGAGCGGGTGATCGGCGATCTCGCGCCGAGCTTCACGCTCGCCGCGCAGCCCGAGCGCGAGCTCCTCTACTGGACCAACCTCGCCCTTGCGACCGCGCCGCTGCGTTCGCTGCGCGAGCCCAAGCCCGCGCCGGGCCTGCGCTTCTTCGGCCCGGGCAGCGCGGTGGCTGCGCTCGGTGCGCTGATCGGCAGGATGGAGAAGACGCGCGAAGTTCCCGCCGGCCTCAACCTGGGCGGCAACTACGACCCCGAAGCGGTGCTCAGCACGCTGCTCCACCTGGCGGTCTACTGGGACCGCGAGCCGCCCGAGCGCCGGCATCTGCGCCACAACGTGAAGTCACGCCTCACCGTGACGCACGGCTTCAACGGCGTGCTCGAGGCGCTCGGCAGCAACGACGGCGGCGGCGTGCTCGATTTCAATCCTGCTGCGGCGGAGAGCTGGACAGTCGAAAACGTCAGCGCCGGCGGCTTCGGCGCGTTGGCGAAACAGGTGAAGAACGATTGGCTCAAGGTGGGCGCGCTGCTCGCCATGCAGCCCGACGGCGGTGCCAACTGGGTGGTCGGCGCGGTGCGCCGCATCACCCGGCTGTCGAAGGACGAGGCGCGAATCGGCATCGAGACGCTGTCGCGCACGCCGGCCGTGTCGAGCTTCTCCGCCGGCGCGGAGGCGCAGCCCGGCGTGCTGCTCGCCGCGACGCCCGAGACCGGCGAAACCTCCATCGCGCTGCGCGCCGGGGTGTTCACCCGCGGCCGCAACCTCGAGGCCGCGGTCGACGGGCGCAATCACGTGTACATGCCGCAGACCGTCGACGAGCGCGGCGACGACTACGAGATCGCGCGCTTCCGCGAGATGATCAGAGAATCCTGAGCAGGAACTCGGAAATGTGCCCGATCTCTTCCGGGCACACCGAGTGCGGCATCGGGTAGGTACGCCACTCGACCGGGTAGCCGCTCTTCACCAGCAGGTCCTTCGATTGCTCCGCGCGGCGCAGCGGAATGATGTCGTCGTAAGTGCCGTGCGCCATGAAGATCGGCAGATCCTGGTTGTTGCCGCTCTTTTCCGGTGCGAGTTTTTCCGGCAGCGGAAGGTAGGTCGACAAGGCCATGATGCCCGCCAGGCGCTCGGCATGGCGCAGCCCGGTGTGCAGCACGACCGCGCCGCCCTGCGAGAAGCCGGCCAGCACGATCTTGCGGGCCTGGATGCCTTTCTTCTTCTCCGCCGCGATGAGATTCTCGAGCAACACCTGGGACGCCCTGGTCCCCGGCTCATCCTCGGGCCCGCCGCCGAACTGGAAGATGTCGTACCAGGCGCGCATGCGCATGCCGTTGTTGATGGTCACCGGCCGCACCGGCGCATTCGGAAACACGAAGCGCACCGCCTTGCCGAGCTGCAGCTCGGGGACGATGGGCTCGAAGTCGTGGCCGTCGGCGCCCAGCCCGTGCAGCCAGATCACCGCCGCCTGCGGGTTCGGGCCGGTTTCTATCTCGATCGCATCCATATGGGCCGCAGTGTAATCTAGCCGCGAATGAAACTATCGCTGCAGGCCACGGTCGTCGTGTCGGCAATATTCGCCGCCGTATGCCTCGGCGTCGCGCTCACCGGCTTCACCTCGCTCGGCGGCATCGAGGATGCGACGCAGCTTGCCGATGCCAGGGGCTTCGCGTGGTTCTGGGCATTTCTCGGCGGGGTGGCGATTTTCTTCGGGGCGATGGCGTGGTGGATGGCACGCAACCAGAAAAAGGACGAATGAGGGTCAAGCTCTGGGCCCTCGCGATCCTGGCGGTCATTTCCCTGTGCGTGCCGTTGCTGGAGGTGCTGCTCACCGGGCGCGTCGAGGAGCTCGGCAAGTTCGCGCTGGTGCAGAACCTGCTCTCGATTCCGCCGATCTTCTGGTGGTATCACCGCGACAAGGCCGAGAAGCAGTATCGCGCCGGTCCGCTCATGAACGCGGGCGTGGTCGCGCTGGCCCTCATCGCGCTGCCGATCTACTTCATCCGCTCGCGCGGCTGGAAGCGCGGCTCGGTCTCGATCCTCAAAGGCGTGCTCGTCGTAGCGGCCATCACGCTTCTTGGTATGCTGGGTGAATCGATCGGAAAGGCCATTTCCCCATGAACGACGAGAAGATCAAGATCAAGGTGAGCGAAACCGGCCAGACGCTGGACGTGGTGGTGTTCAGCAAGCGCGCCGACTGCATCGAGGTGGTCCTCGGCGAGGGCGTGCACAACATGAAGTGCACCCTGACGCCGACGCGCAACGGCATGGCCTATGTCGGCAACATGAAGGGGCGCGAGCTCGTCTACGAGCGCAGCCGCGAGCAGGTGCAGGCCGACATCGACCGGCTCAATCCCAACGTGCGCGGGCCGCGCCGGCGCTAGCCGCGCCGGTTCAGGCGCTCAGCAGGTCGTCGATCGCGCGGCGCACTTCGCCGTTGGCGATCGACTTGAGGTCGAGGTAGGCGGTGCCGCCGAGCGCCTTGACCGCGATCTCCAGCCCCTCGGCGGCGATGGCGTGGCGGGAGAAATCCACGGTGAGGACGCAGACCACCGGCGTGGCGCGGTGGCGCTCCTGCCAGCGGACATAGCGCAACAGGTCGAACATGCGCGACTCGTCGAAATGCACGCTGATGACGATCATGTCGAAGCTGTGCCCGGAGAGCTCGACCTTCGCCTCATCGAGGGTGCGCACGAACGTGAGGATGTAGCCGGCAAGAACCGCCGAAAGGCGCGCATCGCCGGTATCGGCGACCAGGACGGTTTTGCTCATCGGGATGGCTGTCATCGTAGGCCACGATGCGCACGTCCCTGTTTAAACCACAGTGGTCCGGCCGGATTACTTCGTGCGCAGGGCGGACTTCGGGCGGAAAGCCTTGACCACCGCGTCTTGCGTCTCGATGTACGGGCCGCCGATCAGGTCGATGCAGTAGGGGACGGCGGCGAAGATGCCGTCGAGCGTCTCCTTGATCGCCTTCGGCTGCCCGGGCAGGTTGACGATCAGGCAGTGCCCCCGCACCACCGCCACCTGCCGCGAAAGGATCGCGGTGGGCACATACTTCAGGCTTACCGCCCGCATCTGCTCCCCGAAGCCCGGCATCACCTTTTCCGCTACCGCGAGCGTGGCCTCCGGCGTCACGTCGCGCGGCGCCGGGCCGGTGCCGCCGGTCGTGAGGATCAGATGGCAGCCCTTGTCGTCGGCGAGCTCCTTCAGCGTGCCCTCGATCACCGGCTGCTCGTCGGCGATGAGGCGCGTCTCGTCGCGCCAGGCGGGGGAGGCGATGGCGCCGTTGAGCCACTCCTTGAGGGCCGGGATGCCTTCGTCCTTGTATACGCCGGCCGAGGCGCGGTCGCTGATGGAAACCAGGCCCACGATCAGTTCAGTCATTTGATTTCAAAGACATCGAGCTCGACGGCGGCGGCGCGGCGCGCGCCGGTGGCGACGCACACCACGCGGTTGAGCCAGGCGTAGCGCGTGTCGCCGGTCTCGAACCATGGGGTGGTGCGCATGTAGTAAAGCGCGGGATCGACCGGCTCGCCCGCGGCGAGCTTGCGGATGACCTCGGCCGGCCCGTGGCGCACGCCGCGGTTGGTCACGTAGACGAGCGCGCCGTCCGCGGTCTCGATGGTGTAGCGCGCGTCGAGATCTGCGACGCCGTCGGCACGCACGATCTGCCAGTCGGCCCCGCCCGGCAGCACCCGGCCCGACAGCCGATCGCCGCTGACACGCCCGCCGGTGATCGGGATGATGCGGCGCCGCCCGTGCGGCGTCTCGCCGAGCTCCTGCGGCGGCGCCAGCGTGATCTCAGCCCGGAACAGTGGTTGCAGTGTCAATCGATTTCAGCAGTCTGAAGAGCTCGCGATAGGCCCGCGGCGGTTTGCCGTCTTTCTGTTCCTTGCGCGAATTGCGGATCAGGGCCCGCAGGGCCTGCAGGTCTGCCGATGGGTGGGCGGCGGCGAACTCGGTGAGGGCACCCTCGTCCGCCAGCAGCCGCTCGCGCAGCGCCTCGAGGCGCTTGTGCCGCGCGTTCGCCTGCGCGGAGCCGCCGGTGATTGCGTCCAGCCTGGCGCGGATCGGCGCCGGGTCGACGTTGCGCATCAGCTTGCCGATGTACTGCATCTGCCGGCGCCGTCCCTCGTGGGCGGAGATGCCCTTCGCCTCGAGCACGGCCTTGTGGAGATTGTCGTCGAGCGCGAGGTCGTCCAGCTGCGATTGCGGCAGCGCCACCAGCGCCACGCCGAGCGCCTGCAGCTCGTGCATCTCGCGCTTGCGTTTCGTTTTGCTGACGATTTCGTCCTGCATCGCGCGTTATCATAGCGCGCCATGTCGAAGCGCCTCGGATTCACCTGCCGGCCGGAGGAATTGCGCGGCCTCGCGCAGGCAGTGCTCGACCGGGCGCGCCGCGGCGGCGCGAGCGGCAGCGAATGCGACGTGAGCGAAGGCTACGGCCTCTCCGTCACGGTGCGCAAAGGCCGCGCCGACGTCGTCGAGCACAACCGCGACCGCTCGATCGGCGTGTCCGTGTACCTCGGCGACCGGCCCAAAGCGCGCCGCGGCCACGCCAGCACCTCGGATTTCTCGCCCGCCTCGCTCGAGCAGACGGTGGACGCCGCGCTCGCCATCGCGCGCCATACCGCGGAAGACGACTGCGCCGGGCTGCCGGAGGCCGGCGAGCTGGCGCGCGACCTGCCCGACCTCGACCTGTTCCACCCTTGGAACATCGACACCGAGGAGGCGATCGAGCTCACGCGGCGCTGCGAAGCAGCCGCCTTCGGCGTTTCCAGGAAGATCAGCAACTCCGAGGGTGCGACGGCTTCGGCGCAGCATTCGCAGTTCGTCTTCGCCAACAGCCTGGGGTTTGTCGGCGGGCACGCCGGGTCGCGCCACTACCTTGCCTGCTCGGTCATCGCAGAGAACAAAGGCCTCATGCAGCGCGACGACTGGCACAGCTCTTCGCGCGTGCCGGAGCAGCTCGCCGAGCCGCGCGCGCTGGGCCGCTATGCCGCCGAGCGCGCGCTGTCGCGCCTGGGGGGGCGCCAGATTTCCACCCGCCAGGCGCGGGTGCTGTTCGAGGCGCCCGTGGCGATCGGCCTGATCGGCCACTTCATCTCCGCAGTGAACGGCGGCAACCTGTACCGCAAGACCTCGTTCCTCGCCGACAGCCTCGGCCGGCAGGTGTTCTCGCCGCTGGTGCGCATCGAGGAGCGGCCGCTCGAGCCTCAGGGCATGGCGAGCGGCGCGTTCGACGAGGAGGGGGTCGCCACGCGCAGCCGCGCCATCGTGCGCGACGGCGTGGTCGAGGGTTATTTCCTCGGCAGCTATTCCGCGCGCAAGCTCGGCATGAAAAGCACCGGCAGCTCCGGCGGCCACCACAATCTCCTGGTGAAGCCCGGGGAGCTCGACTTCCGCGGCATGCTGCGCGAGATGGGGCAGGGGCTGCTGGTGACCGAGCTCCTCGGCCAGGGCATCAACCTGGTCACCGGCGACTATTCGCGCGGCGCCGCCGGCTACTGGGTCGAAGGCGGCGAGATCCGCTATCCGGTCGAGGAGATCACCATCGCCGGCAACCTGAAGGACATGTTCCGCGGCATCGCCGCCGTCGGCGCCGATACGATCGTACGCAGCGGACGCACCTGCGGCTCGATCCTGGTGGAGAACATGACGATCGCCGGCAACTAGCCCGTCCGAACCATGGCCGCCGCAGGCGGTCCAATTTCTCATGGGTCATGCCTGCACCCACGACGATTTACCCCGCAGTCCGAAACCGAGCGCTGAGCATCCGGTGACTGCGGCCCTGGCGGTCCTCGCCATCCTCGTCGCCATCGTGCTGATTGCATGGGCGCGGGTGGAAGTGCACGGCACCGCAGACCTGGAAGCGCTGGTGGAAGAACATTCCACTATGTCGAACGCCGGGGAGGCCGGGGAGGCCGGGGCGGCGGAAAACGAAGCCGCCTCCAGCCGGTGGGCGACCGGGTTTTCGCACTGAGGGATAATTCCCGCATGCGAATCCCCGTCCTTCTCGCCGCAATCCTCGCCTCTTCCCTCGCGTTCGGCCAGGCGCCGGTCTCGCGCCGGCCCGCTCCGCAGGAGACGCCCGACGTCATCTTCGTGCCGACGCCGCAGGAGGTGGTCGACGAGATGCTGCGCATCGCCGACGTCAAGAAGGGCGACGTCCTCTACGACCTGGGCTCGGGCGACGGCCGCATCCCGGTGACCGCGGCGAAGAAATTCGGCGTGCGCGCCGTCGGCATCGACATCGACCCGCAGCGCATCCGCGAGGCGAACGAGAACGCCAAGCGCAACGGCGTCGCCGACCTGGTGAAGTTCCGCAACGAGAACCTGTTCTCGGCCGACTTCCGCGAGGCGACGGTGGTGACGCTCTACCTGCTGCCCGACCTGAACGAGAAGCTGCGGCCGAAGCTGTGGGCCGAGCTCAAGCCCGGCACGCGCATCGTCTCGCACCAGTTCGAGATGGGCACCTGGAAGCCGGAGAAGACGGTCGAGCTGAGCGGCCGCACGATCTACTTCTGGACCGTTCCGGCGCGGGCCGAGAAGAAGAAGTAGGCGCCCCTTGAAAACCGCCGCGCCGCTCGTCATAGAGGTCGCCTCCGACGTCATCTGCCCGTGGTGCTACATCGGCAAGCGCCGCCTGGAGAAGGCGCTGGCGATGCTCGACGGCGAGGTCAAGCCCGAGATCCGCTGGCTGCCCTTCCAGCTCAACCCCGACATGCCGAAGGAAGGCATCTCGCGCGCCGAATACCGCAAGGCCAAGTTCGGCTCCGCCGAGCGCGCGCGCGGGCTGGATGCCAGGGTCGCCGCCGAAGGCGAGGGTGAGGGCATCGCCTTTGCCTTCGAGCGCATGGAGCGCACGCCCAACACCATCGCGGCGCACGGGCTGATCGATCTCGCGCAAAAGCAGGGGCGGGGCACCGCGGTGGTCGACGCGCTGTTCAGGGCCTACTTCGAGGAGGCGCGGGATATAGGAGACCCGGGCGTGCTTGCCGAAATCGCTGCGGGCTCGGGCGTCAGCGGCTGGCCGCAGCAGGCCGACGGCAAGCAGGTCGCGGCGATCGAGGAAGACGTGCGCAACCTCGGCATCTCGGCGGTGCCGACCTTCATCCTCGGCCGCAAGCTCGGCGTCTCCGGGGCGCAGCCGCCCGAGGCGCTGGCGCAGGCAATCCGCGAAGCCAGCAGCTCCTAGGTGAAATCCAGGCGGGTTTCCAGCACGATGCCGTAGATCGGGATCGGCTGGCGCTTGGCGAGCTCGAGGGCCGGCAGCGCCTCGGCGCCGAGCGCGCCGGCCGCCGTGCCGAGCGCCTTCATCACCGGAGCCGAAATCACGATCTCGCCGTTGCGCGCGCGGTGCACCAGGCGCTCGGCGACGCTGACCGGGTCGCCGAAGGCCACGTACTGCTGGGCGCCTTGCGGCCCGGCCATGCCGAAGAGCGTCTCGCCGAGGTGGATGCCGATCGACACCGCCGCCGGCAGGCCGTACTCGGTCTGCCAGCGCGCGCCGAGCTCGCCGAACTCGCGCTCGAGGTCTTGCGCGCCCTTCAGCGCGTTGGCGGCAAACTGCGCCGGCGCGCCGGCGTAGAACGCGGCAAGCAGCGTGTCGTTCTGCACCGAGAGCACCTTGCCCGCCTGCTCGCGCACGATGCGCCCGGCGAGCGAAAAGAACTCGTTGGCGAGCGCCAGCACCCTGGCCGGCTCGAGCATTTCCGACATGCGGGTGAAGTTGCGCAGCTCGGCGTGGACGATCACTGCTGTGCGCCGCTCGGTCTGCATCGTTCTTGTCTAGTGGATCAAGGTAAGCAGCGCGACCACGTAGACGACCAGCGAGCCCGCCGCGAAGAAGCCGAGCGTGGTGCCCGAAACGGCCGGCAGATCGGGATCCCGCGGCACCGGATCCACGTGGTGCTCGTCGTGCGCTACCTCATGCGCTTTTGGATTCATGCAGCGCGGCCATCTTTGTGTTGAAGTTCTTGAAGAAGTCGTCGGCCACCTTCCTCGCCGCCGCGTCGATCAGGCGCGAGCCGATCTGCGCCAGCTTGCCGCCGACGTTCGCTTTCACGTCGTAACTCAATTTCGTATTGTCTCCCTCGGGGGAAAGGCGGACTTGGGCCCCCCCTTTGGCGAAGCCGGCGGCGCCGCCCTGGCCTTCGAAGGAAATCGAGTAGGACTGCGGCGGGGTGATGTCGGACAGGGTCAGCTTGCCCTTGAACTTCGCGCTCACCGGGCCGACGCGCGCCACCATCAGCACCTCGTAGGCGTTGTCGCCGGCCGGCGTGATCGAGTCGCAGCCCGGCACGCAGGCCTTCAGCATCTGCGGGTCGTTGAGCGCATTCCAGGTTTCCTGCTGCGATGCGGGCACCAGCTGCTCGCCTTTCATTTCCATGCTTTGTTCTCCATGCTGCGGTTGCGGCCGGTGCTGCTCAGGGTATGAGCGAGATCGACCAGGCTTTTCAGATTATGCACTGGCAGGAACAGGTCCACGTGCGGCAGCATGGCCCGCACGCCCGCCGGCCGCGCCTCGAACTTGTCGTAGCGCAGCAGCGGATTGAGCCAGACCAGGCTGCGGCAGGACTTGGCGAGGCGCTCCATTTCGTCGCCCAGCCCCTCGCCCGCCTCGCGGTCGAGGCCGTCGGAGACCAGCAGCACGCAGGCGTTCTGCCCGAGCACGCGCCGCGCCCACTTGAAGTTGAATTCGCGCAAGGACGCGCCGATGCGCGTGCCGCCCGACCAGTCCTTGATCGCCTCGGCGACGCGCGCCATGGCGACGTCGACGTCGCGGTGGCGCAGCTGGCGGGTGATGTTGGTGAGCCGCGTGCCGAAGACGAACACCGTGACGCGGTCGCGGTCGTTGGTGACGGCGTGCAGGAAGTGCAGGAACATGCGCGAGTAGGGGTTCATCGACCCCGAGATGTCGCACAGCACCACCAGCGGGGGGTGCAGCTCGCGCCGCGCCGTGCGCACGATGGGGATGATGTCGCCGCCCTCGCGCAGCGATTCGCGCAGCGTGGCCCTCAGGTCGATGCCTTTTCCCTGGGGGGAGAGCCTTTTTCTGCGGGTCTTGATCACCGGCAGCGGCAGGCGCAGCGCGGCGATCATCTTCTTCGCCTCGGCCAGCTCGGCCGCCGACATGGTGTCGAAGTCCATGCGCTGCAGCACCTCGCGCGCGGAGAAGGTGAGGCGCGCCTCGAGCTCGAGCCTTTCTTCGCGCTCGGTCAGGTTTTTTTTCTGGTCGAACAGCGCATCGGTCAGGCGCTGGCTCTGCTCCTGCTCGGGCTTGGCGGCGCGGCCGTAAGCCTGCGGCAGCAGCATCTGCATCATCTTCTCGGCCAGCTTGGGGTCGCGCCAGAAGATGCCGAAGGCCTGGTCGAAGATCGGCCGCTGCTCCTGGCGCGAGAGCAGCACCGCCGACATGGTCCAGTACCAGTCGTCGCGCCGCAGCGCCCGGGAGGAGGCGCCGGTGATCTCGAGCGCCCGCACGCAGTCGATGACGCGGTCGGAGCCGATGCGCAGGCCCGCGGCGCGCAGCAGGCGGGAAAAGTGCATCACGTTCTCCGCCAGGCGGCCCGCCGGCGCCGCTACCGCCATTCGCGCGCTAGCCGCTCGACGCCCGGCGAGGCGGCGATGCTGTGGTTCTTGAAGTACTGCTCGTGGTTGTGCTCGAGCTCGGCGAGCCAGTACACGTAGTTCACCATCAGGCCGGCGGAGCGCGACATGCCGTGCTCGGAGGAGTCCGCCAGCCAGTTGATGCGATCGAGCGAGGCGCCGTTGCCGAGGTGGAAGCGCGCCACCGGGTCGAGCGGCTCGTCGCCCTGCTTGGCGCGCAGCAGGTAGTTCGCGCACAGGCGCAGCAGCAGCGCCTTCAGCGCCTCGGGCACCTCGCCCAGGTGCCAGGCAGGATCCTCGATGCGCGAAAGGATCTCCTTTTCCTCGCCGCCGAATTCCTTTTTGGAAAGCCAGGCGCGGAACCCCGGAATCGGCGACAGCGTCGCGAAGCGCCGCAGGCTCGGGAACTCGCGCTTCAGGTCCTCGGCGACTTGCTTGATCAGCAAGTTGCCAAAGGATATTCCGCGCAGCCCCTCCTGGCAGTTGGTGATCGAGTAGAACACCGCGCAATCGGCGCCGCTCGTACCCGCCACCGGCGCGCGCATGTCGAGCAGGGGCTGCACCTGCGCGCTCATGCCGCGCGTCAGTGCCACCTCGATGAAGATGATCGGCTCGTCGGGCAGCTGCGGATGGAAGAACGCAAAGCAGCGCCGGTCGGCTTCCAGCCGGCGGCGCAGGTCGGGCCAGCCCTCGATGGCGTGCACCGCCTCGTAGCGGATCAGCTTCTCCAGGACCATTGCCGAGGTGTGCCAGTCGACGCGCTCCAGGCGCAGGAAGCCGCGGTTGAACCAGGAGCGCAAGAGGTGCATCAGGTCGGCATCGATGGTGCGCCAGGCCGGGTTCGCCTTCAGCTTCTTCAGCAGCAGCCCGCGCATCGCCACCAGAGCGGCGGTGCCGCCCTGCGCCATGTTGAGGCGGCGGAACAGCTCCTGGCGCGGCGGCTCGACCGCGTCCTGCAGCTGCTGCAGGTTCTCGGGGGAAGCGTCGGCCTGGTAGGCCGCGGCGGCGCGCGCGACGGCTTCGGGCGAGGGCGAATAGGTGCGCGCCAGCACCTATTCGCCCTCGC
>Ga0193752_1000456_pt1 | contig 39458 bp, 39 predicted proteins | sample H1c1metaG_FD_144924 | JGI IMG/M metagenome (GOLD analysis project Ga0193752, IMG submission 144924) | Soil microbial communities from a riparian zone of the East river system, Colorado, United States - H1c1 | ecosystem: Environmental > Terrestrial > Soil > Riparian zone | place: USA: East River... | reverse complement strand
TCGCAAGGACATCGTAGACATGCAGTTTGGTTTCGTTCGTCACAATTGTGCTTTCGATGGGTTGGCATGCTCCCGAAGGAGAGGGACAATGAGTATACAAGGTAAAATCCTCGCATGAAATTCATCTCTATTCCTGCCATTGCACTCGCGGCGGCCGCCACGCCCGCGTTTTCCCATGACGCCGCCAGCTTTCCCAGTCACCCGATCCGAATGATCGTACCGTTCGCACCGGGCGGACCTTGTGCGCCTTCATTGCCGTCACGTGGGCGTCCGTGTTAGACCTGTGCGCGAGGTGGGGATCCTCCGTCATCGTTGTTGTCGCGTATTCGATTCCACAACCACCGCCAGAGCATTGCTGATTCCAAAGTGAGCTTACCTGCCGGCGCCCGCAGCGCCTACATCGGCGTCGCCTGCGCCATCTTCGGTTCGATTGCGTTCTCCGGCAAAACCATCATCGTCAAGCTGGCGTACCAGCATGGCGTCGATGTGTTGACTTTGCTCGCACTGCGCATGCTGTTTTCGCTGCCGTTTTTTTTGGCGATGGCGTGGTGGGCGGGCACTGCGCACCTCTCGCGTCGCGACTGGCTGGGCGTTGCCGTACTGGGATTCACCGGCTACTACGTCGGCAGCTATCTCGACTTCGCGGGCTTGCAATACATCTCGGCGGGATTGGGACGACTGATACTTTATCTCTACCCGACCATCGTCGTGCTGATGTCGGCATTGTTTCTCAAGCAGCCGATCCGCAAGCGGCATCTGGTTTCACTGGCGCTTTCCTACGGCGGTATCGCATTGGTGTTCAATGCTGAAATCAAATTCGGCGGCGACTTGAATTTGATAGTGCTTGGCGCCGGATTGGTATTTGCCAGCGCCCTCGCGTACGCCATCTATCTGATCGCCGGCAGCCGCTATGTGCAGAAGATGGGTTCCATGCGATTCACAGCATACGCTGCGACCTCGGCTTCGTTCTTTGTGATCGCGCACTTTATGGCGCTGCGCGGGCCGTCGCAACTGGCAGTGTCCAATGACGTCTATGTGCTGGTGCTGATCATGGCGATCTTCACCACCGTGTTGCCGCTGTGGCTGATGGCGGAGGGCCTGAAGCGCATTGGCGCCAATCAGGTTGCGCTGGTGGGATGCATCGGGCCACTGTCTACCATGGTCTTCGGACAGATTTTTCTCGGCGAGCAGATTACGCTGATTCAGTTGATGGGCGCAGGACTGGTACTGGCAGGTGTGCTGATTATCAGCGTCAAGCCGCAAGCCGCAGCTCGCTCATGCGGGAAACAGTAACTATTTGATTTAATTATGTTTTTTTATGGCGCTTATTCGCCACGCCACATTCATGCCCACGATTTTGATCGACCATTGTCGCGTTACGACGCTCGATTCGCCGCGCGCCGAACCAAACCGGGCGAACGCTTTCAGATAGGCGTGTCCTATTCTTCAGCAACCGAAGCAGCCGCTATGCATGCCGGAGCAGCGTATTTTTGCGGCAACACGACAGATCAACCTAACTCATCTACGATGAAGAATGCATTTGATAGCTGCGGCGCTTTGCACTTTTTTGTTTTCCTGACAGGCGGGTGAATCGTGGTCGAGTCACTGCTATTGGCCGTAACGCGCGTTATTACAATGTTTGGCGACATGAAGTTGACCAACGCGACAGGGTTTTTCTTTAAGCGGAATAGTCGCCTTTTTCTGGTCACGGCACGTCATGTGTTGATTGATGAACCGAGCGGACATCGTCCCGACCGGCTGCTGGTTGAATTTCACACCACACCGGAGAATGTCGCAATAACGTCTCTGGCGACGGTACCGCTATACCATCAAGATCAACCACTGTGGCGGGAAGCTTCGGATTCTTCCGGGATCGTGGATATTGCAGTCGTTGAACTTGATCGCAACGCTTTGCCGTGCGATCTGCTGGTGCATGCGTTCAGCGAAGCCAGCCTGGTGGATGAACTCAAGAAAATCGAAGTCGGCACGCCGGTGCTGATCGTCGGCTTCCCGCTCGGTTTTCACGACACACTGCACCACCTGCCCGTGGCGCGTCAGGCGGTCATTGCCTCGGCATTCGGCATTCGATTTCAGGGGCACGGCTACTTTCTCACCGATGCGCAAATGCATCGCGGATCGAGCGGCGCGCCGGTCGTCGCGCGCCCTGCTTCGCAGCGATCCGGACGCGGCGATCTGGATTGGATGCTGCTGGGCGTGCATGCGACGCGGATGGATGTTTCCAACCGCGATATTTTGGAAGACGAGCGCCTGAATCTGAACTGCGCGTGGTATGCCGATATCCTGCTTACACTAACTTTATAATTTTGCGCCTGAAGGAGCAAAGTCATGGGTACAGAACAACACGTTGAAGTAGCCATTATCGGCGCGGGCACAGCGGGCTTGTCCGCGCTCAGCGAAGTGCGCAAAGTCACGGAAAATTTCCTGCTGATTAACGGCGGGCCCGCTGGAACAACCTGCGCGCGGGTCGGCTGCATGCCGTCCAAAGTGCTGATTCAGGTGGCGCATGATTTTCACCGGCGTCATGTGCTTGCCGCCGAAGGCATACGCGGCGGCGCCGGCCTGCAAGTCGATCTCCCGGCGGTGCTGGCGCACGTGCGCTCGCTGCGCGACCATTTTGTGCGTGGCGTGCTGAAGGGCATGGAAGGCCTGGGCGATCGCTATTGGGAAGGCTATGCACGTTTTCGGGAACCGACGGTGCTGGATGTCGACGGACGAACGGTTCATGCGAAGAAGATCATCATCGCGACAGGATCAAGTCCGGTCATACCCGATGCATGGCGCGCACTCGGCCATCGCCTGATTACCACCGACACCTTTTTCGAACAGGCGTCGATTCCTGCCGCCGTCGCTGTCATTGGGTTGGGCGTCATCGGTTTGGAGATGGGCCAGGCCCTGGCACGGCTCGGACTTTCCATTACCTGTTTTGCGCACGGCGACGGGATAGCCGGCTTGACCGATCCCGAAGTCAACGCGTATATGCGCGCGCGACTGCAACGCGAAATGCAGCTTGCCACCGGCGCCAAGGCTGATGTCGAGCTTCACGATGGCGGCGTGCGCGTGCACAGCGCCGCAAAGAGCGTGCAGGTGGACGCAGTGCTCGCCAGTCTGGGCCGCCGCCCGCAGATAGTGCAATTGGGGCTCGATGCGCTGGGCGTGAAACTGGATTCCCGCGGCCTGCCGCCCTACGACGCCACCACGCTGCAAGTGCATCATTTACCGGTATTTATCGCGGGAGACGTCAATGGCGACCGGCCGCTGCTGCATGAAGCCGCTGATGAAGGACGCATTGCCGGATACAACGCCATGCAGGCGCAAGTGCATTGTTTCCAGCGTCGCGCGCGGCTGAGCATTGTCTTTTCCGCGCCGCAAATCGCGGTCGTCGGTAGTTCCTTCGCGGAACTGCAACGGCAAGACATCGTCATCGGCAGCGCGTCTTTCGAAACACAGGGGCGCGCCACGGTCATGGCGGAAGCAGCCGGACTAATACGGATTTATGGTGACCCACAAACAGGACGACTCCACGGCGCGGAGCTCGCGGCCCCGGACGGCGAACACCTGGCGCATCTGCTGGCGTGGGCCATCCAGCGGCAGATGACGGTGGTTGAATTGCTGCAAATGCCCTTTTATCATCCTACGGTTGAAGAGGGATTGCGCACCGCATTGCGCAATCTGCTGAAGCAGGTGCACAAGAAAACCGCGGGATTTGAACTCGCGCTATGCGATAGTGTTGCAGTGGCAGATATGGCTTGAACTTGACGGGAACACCCGCGGCGCGGTGCTCAGCGCACCGCGCGCGAAAATTCCGTCTTACCAAAAATTCGCGGCCTTACTTCAGACCCATGCAACTCGCGTAGTAGCTGACGGTGCCCGACCAATCGGAGAAGATCCCCAGGATGCCCACCTGCTTGGCCAACACATCCAGCGTGGTCATCAGATCGCCGTCGTTGTGCAGCGCGTCCAATGTGGTTTGATAATAAAACGAGGGGGCGGCGGTGCCTTTAGTGGGCAGCACTTCCTCGACGATGCGTCCACTGCGCTCCAGCGTCCAGGTAATGATGTCGAGCCCGGCGGCCTTGGCATCTTTGGCATACTGCGACGGGACTATTCTACCGCTGCCATTCACCGTCAGCAGCATCCACATGGGCGGTGCGACGATCCTGATGCCCTGCGCGGCGTAGCTTTTCAGTTCCTTCGCGCTGGGCACATCGGCCAGCGTATTGGCGTCGTCCAGATACACCGCCTGCCTGCCGAATGCCGGCTCGTTCTTGATCCAATACAGGACATCGTCTTTATTGAACGACTGCACCCACACCTTTCTGGGCGAAACGCCGGCCGCTTTGTAGTCGTCGATCATCGCCTGGGCGTAGGCCGCGTGGCTGCCAAACACCGTCTCCACTTGCAGGTTGGCGTTGCGGTTGGGGCCTTTCAACTCCGGCGTGTACTTGCTCCCCAGCTTGGCAAGCAGATCAATGCTTTCTTTGTGCGTCAGCAGGGTAGCCCCGGTGGAATACAGGTCCGTGCGCCAATTCGCGGTTCCGCCTTGATATTCCTGCGGCGTCTTCGCGTTGGGATCGGATGCATCCATTTTGCCCTTCAGCGTTTTGTACTCGGCCAGGTTGAGATCACTGGCACAGCACAGCGCGCTGGCCGCCTTCACCAGCCTGCCGCTGGCGTCAAATTCGGCCGGAGAAAATGGCCTCGAACACATGGCCGCTAGGGGCGTTGTCAAGATATTAGTAGTGGTGTGCAGATCGCACTGATCGTGGCGGCAAACCAGTTGACGGTCTTTGGTGAAAGTAACATCGCATTCCAGGATGCCGGCGCCCATGCGCGCGCCTGCTTCATGACTTTCCTGGGTGTGCTCCGGGAATTGCAAGGTGCCGCCGCCACGGTGACCGATAGAAAAATCTGTCTTGTAGAACGGACCGGCGCTGCACTGCTCCAGCTTGCGCTTGAGCGGACCGGGGTTCATCTGGTCAACCAGATAAAACGGACGCGGGCCGACCTGGACGCTGCTGCGGCCCCTGTCGCGATCGCGCTCCCTGTCGTCGTCGGCACTGGACAAAACAGGTAGCAGGCAACTTGTCAAAACCAGCAACAGCGCAGCCTTTTTGCTTGTGAACATTTTGATCTCCGGTTCGGTGTAAAAAGAAAGAAGAGCATGGTCCAGTGCGCCGACAGCCCACCGCCGGCGCGGGCATTGCTATGTCATTGCAAACCTTACCGGGACAATGTGTCAGACGGATGAACCTATCGCCGCATGCGAAGCGGCGTGGTTGATGCCTGCGCAAAACAAAAACACCGGCGCACAAAATAGCGGCAATGCGTAAGTATTTGTTTTTATTTAATATTTTTTAGAGTGTTTATTCTCTGTTTTACCCAGCACGGGACGCATTTGCTCTGCCGATGCAGCGTTGCGATACTCGCGCCTCGCCTAAACATTTACAGGAACCCGCATGAAACTCTGGTACCAAAGTCTCGCGCGCCAAACCGAATCCACGCCCTACGGCGAAATTTTGCGCGCAACCATAGCAGCGGCCGTCGACCCGGGCACCACTGTCGATATGCGCGGCGTATCCAAAGCGGCGGGCATCGGTGTGCATTACCGCTTTCTCGAACATCACGACATGCGCGAAGTCATGTTCAACGCGATGCAGGCCGAACGCGAAGGCTATGACGCGTTTTTGATCGGCAACATCAGCGATGCCGGCATTCGCGAAGCGCGCGAGTGCGTGAATATTCCCGTACTCGGCCTGTGCGAAACCAGCCTGCACCTTGCCAGCATCATGGGCGCAAGTTTCGGGCTGGTGACCATCAGCCCGAAATGGAATCTGCGCATCATGGAAAACGTGCAGCGCTACGGCCTGGAGCGGCGCTACGCCGGCATGGAAGCGATGAACACCTCGCCCATCGAATTGAAGCGCGCGATGATCGATATGCCGTTTCGTAAAGGCATCATCGAACAATTCAATGTCGCCGCGCAAAAACTGCTCGACAAGGGCGCGGAAATCATCATTCCGGCGGGCGGCGACATTATCGTGTTTCTCGCCGAATCACACACCTACGAAATCGAGCGTGCGCCCATCGTCAACGGCATCGTTGAACTGGTGAAAATGGGTGAGATGGCGGTAAAGCTGCGCAAAATCACCGGTCGCTTCACCAGCAAGCGTCTTTCTTACGCGCCGCCTACCGGCGACTACCTCGAACGCACGCGGGCGTTTTACGGCGCGGACGTTTATCCTGATCCGAAACCTGCAAAGTGAGCGGTAAAGAAAATCATGCAAATTGTTTACCTGATTATTGGCGCGCTGATCTCTGCGAGCGCAGTGGCGCAGCCCGCGCCCAGTTATCCCAACCGCCCCATCCGCATGGTAGCGGGCATGCCTGCGGGCGGCGGCGCTGATATGAATGCACGGCGGCTCGCGGCGCAGTTAAACCGCATCCTCAAGCAAAACATCGTGGTGGAAAATATCGCCGGCGCCGCAGGCAACGCGGCGGCGGTCACCGTCGCAGGGGGCAACCCGGACGGGCACACCATATTTTTCTCGTCGCACCCGGTGTTTGCGGTAAATCCGGTGCTGTATGAAAAGCTGCCGTTCAATCCGAATGACTTTCAACCGGTGACACTGATAAGTCAGGCCTCGCATGTGCTGCTCGCCACGCCTTCGTTACCGGCGACGAAAGTATCCGACTTGATCGCGCTCGCCAAAACCAAACCACGCGCGATCAACTTCGGTTCCGGCGGACCGGGCACCTCGCTGCATCTTGCGGGTGAACTGCTGAATTACACCGCGAAAATCGAACTGGTGCATATCCCCTATCGCGGCGCCGCGCCTGCGGTGGTGGCGCTGATCAGTAACGAAATCCAGTTGCTATTCGACAATTCGATGACGGCTATCGGCCACGTGCGCGGCGGTCGCGTGAAGGCATTGGGCATCGCCGCAAAGGCACGACTTGTAGCGATACCCGAGGTGCCCACGCTGGATGAATCCGGCGCGCCGGGTTTTGAAGCAAGTATCTCGCACGGCGTACTGGTGTTGACGGCGGTACCCAAGCCTACGGTAGGGGTGTTGAATCGCGCGATCAACACCGCTATCAGCGATCCGGAATACAAAACGGCAATGGCGGAACTGGGGGTGTCGCTGGTGGGCGGCACGCCGGAACAGTTTGCGAAGTTTCTCATCGCGGAGCGCGCGAAGTATTCCGAGTTGATCAGGAAGCAGAATATTAAGGCCAATTGATTCAAAGCATGAAAACAACCCGTTCGCTGGCTTACTCATGAATGAATTTATCGCCAGCGACGGCCTGCGCCTTGCCTACGTCATCGACGATCACACCGATCCGTGGAAGCCCAGGGACACACTGATCCTGCTGCACGCCGTGCTCGGCAGTTCGCGGCGCTTCTACAAATGGATACCGGCACTGTCACGCCACTTTCGCGTGGTGCGCCTCGACATGCGCGGCCACGGCGAAAGCGAAGTGCCCGACGTGCACCGATTTTCGTTTCAGCGCCTGGTACAGGACGTGCTCGAACTCGCCGATCATTTGCGGTGTCCGGCGTTTCACGTCGCCGGTTCGTCGGCGGGCGCGATTATCGCCATGCAGCTTGCGCTCGATCATCCGCAGTGCGTGAAGACGCTCGCGAATTTCGCCGCTGCGCCGGGACTTAAAGACACGAACATCGATCACCATCAATGGATCGCCAGCGTCAAGGCCAAAGGACTACGCGGATTCTTCGAATCCACCATCGCAGAGCGCTTTTCGCCGGGTGCCGATGCGGAATTTGTGAAATGGTTCGTCGATGAAGCTTGCCGCACCGATGAAGATTTTTTCTGCCGCTTTGTGCCGGTGATGCGCGAAATCGATCAGTCCGCGCGTCTGCGCGAGATCAAGCAGCCGATGCTGGTGGTGGTGCCTGACGCCGATCCGCATATTTCGCTCGCGCAGTACGAGGCGGTAAAAACACACGCACCGCATTGCGAGTTTGTCGTTTATCACGGCTATCAGCACAACATCACCGACGCCATTCCGCAACGCTGCGCGGAGGAACTGCTGCGATTTCTGCGCCAGCACGGCGTGATGCCATGAATCGTAAGTATTTGTTTTTATTATATTTTTTGTCGTGGCCGTTGGCAGGCCTCAGCAGTGCGCCGTGCAACGCGCAAAGCGCTGCAGGCTACCCCTCACGCCCGATCCGCGTGCTGGTACCTTATCCACCCGGCGGCGGCACCGACATCATCGCGCGTACCGTCACCACGAAGCTCGCGGTAAATCTCAAACAGCAAATCGTGATCGACAACCGCGGCGGCGGCGGCGGCAACGTGGGACATGAAATTACCGCGCGCGCAGCAGCGGACGGCTACACGCTGATGGTGGCGATCAGCGCGCTGGTAACCAATCCCGCGGTGAATCCGCGCACCACGTACGATCCGGTGCGCGATTTCACGCCGCTGATGCTGATTGCGCGCTCGCCTTATCGCGTGGTGATTTCTCCGGGCCTGCCGGCCAATTCCATGCAGGAGTGGGTGGCGCTCGCCAAGACCAAACCCGGATCGATGAATTACGGCTCGGCGGGTTCCGGCAGTGCGATACACCTGGCGGTCGAACTGTTTCGCATTCAGGCAGGACTTAGCATGGTGCATGTGCCGTATAAAGGCACAGGGCCGGCGATTACCGATCTCATCGCCGGACAAATTCAGATGATGTTTGCGGGTACGCTTTCCGCCGCGCCGCACGTGAAATCGGGTCGCGTGCGCGCGCTGGGCGTTACCAGTCTCACGCGGCGGGCGGATTCACCCGATTTACCCACACTTGCCGAAACGGTAGCGCCCGGCTACGAAGCTTTTGAATGGTTCGCGGTGTTTGCGCCCGCGGGGCTGCCCAGACCATTAATCGATAAACTCCACCGCGAGCTGGTGAAAACGGTGAATGACGCCGAATTGAAGGAACGCCTGATTGCCGGCGGCATGGATTTCGTGGGTAGTGCGCCGGCAGAACTCAGCGACGTTATCAAACGTGATTACGCGAAGTGGACCCGCGTGGTCAAAGAAACGGGACTGAAACTGGACTGAAGCGCAAGATGTGGGCGTCGTTCTGGACACGCCGGAACACGCTATGCTTCAATAGCACAGCAGCCACATTCGGAATAAACAACAGCCGTCCACGGCTGTCATCCCCCACACCCAGGAGCCATCATGATCGTCGAAGAACGCATGTACACGCATCATGTCGCAGGCAACACGGATCATGAAGCCGCCTGCGTTTTTTGAGAAAGTGCTGCGCGACATGATTGAATTTAAATCATGCCCAAAGTAGTTTTCGCGTGAGTGCAATGATGTGCACGAAGCACGTGATGATGATTGCTGTCGTTGTGAGCGGCCTGCCAGTTCATGCCCAGGATTTCCCTGTGCGTAACGTGCGCGTCATCGCGCCGTTTCCAGCCGGGGGCGGCACCGATCTCAATGTGCGTCGCCTCGCGGAGCGCCTCACCAAGTTATGGGGCCAGCAGGTAGTCGTGGAGAACATCGCGGGCGCCGCCGGCGGGCTCGCAGCGGTCACTGTGGCGCGGGCAAAACCCGATGGTTACACGCTGTTTTTTGTAACGCATCCGGTGATCGCAATCAATCCGGCGCTCTATGACAAACTCGCTTACGATCCGGACAAGGATTTTGCGCCAATAGTGCAAGTGAGCGAAACACCCAGTGTTTTACTGGCGACACCCGCGCTGCAAGTGGCAACGGTTTCGGAGTTGATTGCACTCGCCAAGGCACGTCCGGGCACACTGCATTTTGGTTCGGGCGGCATGGGCACCTCGCTGCACCTCGCCGGTGAGTTATTCAAGTCGGCGGCGGCCATCGAACTCACGCACGTCCCCTACAAGGGCGTCACGCCAGCGCTGACGGCGATGGTGGGCAACGAAATCCAATTGCTGTTCGATTCTTCATCGTCTGCTATCGCGCAAATACGCGGCGGCAGAGTGCGTGGCATTGCCATTGCCAGCCTCGCTCGCCTACCCGCGCTGTCCGATGTGCCGACATTCGACGAAAGCGGCTTGCGCGGATTCACTTCCACGCTCGCGCACGGCCTGCTCGCGCCCGCGGCTACACCGGTTGCCGTTATCAGCGCGGTTAATCGCGACGTCAACGCGATTTTGAAAGATGCCGACTATCGCAAGCTGATGGGTGATCTGGGGGTGAACCTGGTCGGCGGAACAGCCAACCAGTTCCGCGCGTTTCTCGCGACCGAGCGCAAGAAATGGGCGGGGCTGATCCTCAAGCTCGGCATCAAAGCGGAATAAAAAACAGTTCTACGTAACTATTTGTTTTTATTGGATATTTTAAAATATATCATGAGCAACGCAACCACTGCATACGAAACCATCATTATCGGCGGCGGACTGGCCGGACTCACCTGCGGCCTGCGTCTCGCCGAGCAGGGCGTTAAAGTCGCCATACTCGAAAAAGGCGAGACCGATCGCTATATGTGCAACTCGCGCATTTGCGGCGGCGCGTTTCATGTGTCGTATCGTGATGTCGCCGAGCCGCCCGACGTGCTGATGACCGCGATGAAAAGCAAGACGCAGGGCTTTTCGCGCCCGAGCTTTCTCGAGGTGATGGCTAACAACGCGGGCACCACGGTGCAGTGGCTGCGCTCGAAGGGCCTGCGCTTTATCAAGGTCGGCGACGCGCCTCACCGCCGTACGACCTTGGCCCCGCCTATCGCCACCAAGGGCCGCGATTACTGGCACGGGCGCGGCGGCGACGTGATGCTTCGCACCTTGCATGGCGAGCTAAAAAAAGCCGGTGCCACCGTGCTGCTCGGCACGCGCGCGTTGCGTTTGCGCATGAATGGATCGCAATGCACCGGCGTCGATGCCGAGCAACAAGGCTTGAAGGTAACACTCGATGCGCGCAACGTGGTAATCAGCGACGGCGGCTTTCAGGCCAACCTTGAATTGCTCAAGGAATACATCACGCCCGCTCCCGCCAAAATCCGCCAGCGCAATGCGCAAACGGCAATGGGTGATGGCCTCAAAATGGCGCGCGAGGTCGGAGCGGCGCTGGTGGGGATGAATCGCTTTTACGGTCACGTGTTGATACAAGACGCGATGACCAACGATGACCTGTGGCCGTTCCCGCTGATGGACGATTTGTGCGGTGGCGGCGTCATGGTGGATACCAGCGGCAAGCGCTTTGTGGATGAGGGTTTGGGCGGCGTGTACCTCGCCAATCACATTGCAGGCATGCAGGATCCACTTTCCACCACGGTGATCTTCGACCAGCCGATCTGGGAAGGGCCCGGCAAGGAGTTCATCACGCCGGCTAATCCGCTGATCGTAAGCAACGGCGGCACGGTGCATAAATCGCCGGATATCGCCGGACTCGCAAAGCAACTGGGGCTACCCGCAGGCGCGCTCGAAGTCACTACCACACAATACAACGCTGCAGTCGACGCGGGGACCACCGCGCAGCTCACGCCCACACGCAGCACCCATGCCCACAAGGCGTGGCCGATCCGCACCGCGCCGTTTTACGCGGTACGGCTTGCCGCCGGCATCACCTATACCATGGGCGGCATCGCCATCGACGGCGACAGCCGCGTACTCGACGCCAACGACAACCCGATCACGGGTTTGTATGCCGCAGGCTGCGCTACCGGCGGCCTGGAAGGCGGCGAACACGTGGGCTACGTCGGCGGCTTGAGCAAATCATCGGTGACGGGTTTTCGCGCGGCGAATCATATTGTGGCGAATCGCGCGCGGTAGCATTACAGCTATCTTGCTTCTGGAGCAAAGCGAAGAATCGAGCCTTGCGACTCAGAATCCAAATGCAGAAATATTTAACCTGTCATTCCCGCGCAGGCGGGAATCCATGCGATGCGCCATATGGCACTGTGTTATGGATTCCCGCCTGCGCGGGAACGACAGATTTGGTTTTCGACCTGTGCGATTTCATGACCCAATTGACGTCATCTCGTGGATGATCTAAGCAGCCTACGCATTTTCGTTCAGGTCGTCGACGACGGCAGCCTGTCGGCGACCGCGCGCCGTGCGCATACCGCCGTCAGCTCCATCGCGCGACAAGTCAAAGCGCTCGAAGATTCGCTCGGCACGCGGCTGCTCAACAAGACCACGCGCCGGCAATCGCTGACGGAAGCCGGCCGCGTGTTTTACGAACGCGCAAAAATCATTCTCGATGAATTTGATCGCGCCAAACGCGATGTGTCGTCGTTTCAGAATGCCGTCAAAGGGGTACTGCGTGTGTATTTGCGCACGTCCGCCGCTACAGCGGTGATCGTGCCCGCGCTGCCGGATTTTCTTGAACACAACCCGCAAGTCACGCTGGATGTCACGTTGGGCGACGAACGCATCGACCTCATTGCACAGCGTATGGATGTTGCGGTGTTCCTCGGCCACCTCGACGACTCCAGCATGGTGGCGCGCCGCCTGAGTCCCAGCCGCCGGGTGGTGTGCGGCAGCCCGGCCTACTTCAAGCGTCACGGTATGCCGCGCAAGCCAACTGATCTGTCGAAACACAATTGTTTAATCTATAAAGCAGATCGCTACAGCGAACTATGGCGCTTCAGCAAAGGCACGGAAAAAATCAACGTGCCCGTAACGGGCAACCTGCACACCTCGAGTGCCGCCACACTGATGGCCGCTGCGCTTTCAGGACTGGGCGTGATGGTGGTGCAAAAATGGATGGCCGCCGCCGCGATCAAGGAAGGCAAACTCGTGAGCGTGCTGTCGGATTACGATGTCAGCCCCACCGACTATGACACCGCGCTGTATGCGGTGTATCCGCACAGTCGCGGCCTCTCGCCCAAATCACGTGCGTTTGTGGATTTTTTGGTGGCGCTGTTCAAAAAGCAGGGATGATCCATTCCGCACTGGAAATAAGGTTACCCGGCATCGTGCAAAACAAGCGGTCTTACTCATCGTTGTGCATTTAAGTTGACCGGGCAAGGACCGTTATCCCGCAGCCTATGCGCGGTGAGCAATAGCGGCACACGACCCTGTGCGGTCACACGACCAAGACCTGGTGAATGGCCGGTCCTCGGCCATTGCTGCCGTTAGCGATACGGTGGACACAGGTCCGCAATGGGTTACTCAGCAGTCATATGGAGGGCAGTCGTCCCTAATGACCGCTTGCTACTTCAGGCTGTAGCCCGCGACCCATTGCAGAGCTTGACGAACATCAGCTTTGGGGGAGTGCGTCAGGCTCCTAAGCCTATTTGTGCCAACGCCGCGCGGCGCGCAGCGGCAAGTGAAGTTACACTACTGCCATGACAATATCCCTCGACCACCCAGACCTTGAGTCTAACGAAGTCCTCATCATCAATGAACCGCGCCTGTGGGTGCAAAGGGGCTGGACTGCACGAGTCATTAAAAACGGAGATGACGACGGCTGGGCTGTCGAAATGATTCTGGATGGTCAACCCGAACCCGCTCTGATTGGTCCGTGGACTATGGGACGCGATAAAAAAAATCCGAAACCGCTCGATGGCAACGCATTTAATACGTTGGTCAAAACAGCCTCTGAAGTGGTGCTCCGCCACGAGCAGCACCTGCAGGCCTTACTACACAAAACAATCACCATAATAGTGAAAGATCAGCCTATCAGTGTTGCGCTGGACATTGCGCTTCACGAAGACGAGCCGCATGCACTGCTGAGCGCTCATGACCAGGATGGCGCACAAATGGCGCAGGTGATGGTCCGGCCAGACTTCAAATTAAACTCTGCCAGCGCAGACGCGTGGATAGCAAGTGGGTACAGCAGGCCGAAGTAAAGGGGCGTCACAGTCCGCCGACTGGGTATATTAACTACCTAAAACGGAATGCCCGGATTCGGCCATGAAGAGACAATGGAATCGCTTCTCCATTGCAGACGTTCAGCTCGAATATGAATTCGGGAGAGGAGATTCCCGTGGGCGAACGAAAAGGCGGGGGTTCGGGGTTTAGACGCACGAAATACCTTCCCGATGACTTTAGAGGAAATTCAAGGCAAAATTCCAATATAGCGTTGTCCTTTCGCGCAAACGAGAGGTATCAATAGAATTTCAATTGAGTCGTTTTCCTGTTGTCATGGCCAGAGGGGGGGCGGGGCGACGTGAAGAACATTTTTATCTGTATCCGCTTTTGCCGCGCGGGCTATCGTGGCTGAGTCAGCCCCGCCGCGCCGCCTCGATCTTGGCGATGTCGATCTTTTTCATCGTCATCATCGCGTCAAACGCACGCTTGGCTGCCGCGCGGTCAGGATTTTTGACGGCATCAGTTAGCGCACGCGGCGTAATCTGCCAGTTCAAACCCCACTTGTCCTTGCACCAGCCACACTGACTTTCCTGGCCGCTGTTCCCGACAATCGCATTCCATAAGCGGTCGGTCTCGGCCTGATCGTCGGTTGCGATCTGAAATGAGAATGCCTCATCGTGCTTGAACGCCGGTCCGCCGTTGAGCCCTACGCACGGAATGCCACACACGGTGAATTCGACGGTCAGGATATCGCCCTTCTTGCCGCTGGGATTGTCACCGGGCGCATACATTATGTCGCCCACCGCACTGTCAGGGAAGGTGTTGGCATAGAACTTAGCCGCGTCCAAAGCGGTGCCGTCATACCACAGACAGATTGTGTTCTTCTTAGTCATTTTCCATTTCCTTTCGTCGGCTGCAAATCAGCTATTTCGTAGAAGGGGCGGATCTCTATCTCGCACGGCTCCGGATGGGGATTGGGACAGCGTTTCACCCAGGCTACCGCTTCATCCATGTCCTTGACTTCCCATATCCAGAAGCCGGCAACCAGCTCGCGGGGGTGGGCAAAAGGACCGTCGGTGACCTTACGGTTGGGACCATCGAATGCAACACGCTTGCCATGCGACGAGGGTTGGAGGCCATCGCAAGTGATCGATATTCCTGCGTTCCGTAGCTCATCGTTATATCTGCCCATTTCCTCCATCGATTTTTTCTCTTCGGGTGTGTTGGTGTAGCCCTTTCTTTCGCTGTTTTCTGTAGACTTCACAAGCACCATTACACGCATATTTTTCTCCTAGTTTTGATTTGCACGTCACAGGACTCACGGTCGGGTTGACCCATGTCCTCCGACCGTTTGCTTCAGGCGACGCCGCGTTATTCGTCGCGAATTTCCGGTTCGACCAACTTTGCCAGCTGCTCCAAAGACTCCTGCCAGCCGAGGTAGCACATCTCGGCGGGGATGGCATCGGGTATGCCTGCCTGTTCAATGTTGATTTCGGTTCCGCACATGACTTTTTTCAGCGTTACGGTCACATTCATCTCACCGGGCATGTTTGGATCATCGAAGTTGTCCGTGTAACGGATCAGCTCGTTCTGCTTCAGCTCCAGATACTTTCCGCCAAAGGAGTGGCTCTTTCCGGTCGTGAAATTGGTGAACGACGCCTTGTGCGTGCCGCCAGCCTTGGCATCAATATGATCCACCGTGCAGGTGAAGCCGTAGGGCGGCAGCCACTTCGCAAAGGCAGCGGGGGTGAGAAACGCGCGGTAAAGGCGCTCGGGCGGGGTCTTGAGGACACGATGAAGGCGGATTGTGCTGGGCATGATTAGCTCCTCTGGGTAAACGACGGGTTATTCCTACACATTCCTGATCTAGTCGAACGGGAGCATGCGAAATCGACGCGCATACGTAACGCCCTGAATTTCTGAAGCATTCTGCACCAAAAAGTGGTCGTCCTTACAAATAGGAAACGCAGCGGCAGGCGGAAGTTCCCGGTGACGCTCATCACGGGCCCGGCGGACGTAATGCCGTCCAGAGCGCCGGATCAGTTGACCCTGCTTTAACCGCTCGCGCCTTGCTGGCTGTGCCTGCGGTGTTACACGAGGACGTCACTTCCTTTCTGAAACTGCCCAGCGGGCATGGCCAGATCAGAAAGCTGCGGTTGAGTGTGATTGCATCATCTGCGGCCGCTGATGCATCCATAGCGGCCGTTTAGGTCGCTTGTGACCAGCGGCAGCAATGGCCGAAAACCAGACGGTCGTTCCGGCCTGCTTGAACTTCCGCTTTTGCGCCGACAGCGGCGGCAGCGATGGCCCACTTTCTGGCAACAGACATCCCGCGTGCCGGGATGTCTGGTAGCCCGTGCGATTCACCTGCCGATTTATCGTAACTTATTGATTTTATTAAAAATAGTATTTTATAAAATAATTCAATTAAATCAAATACTTACAATAAATCTCCGACTGAGCCGCATTATCTTCCCAAACGCTTGCCGAACGACGGGCACGCAACTACAGCGCACCCTGTTGCCGCAACCGCGCAATCGCTGCATCGTCCATCTGCAGTTCATCACGCAACACATCGTCGGTATCGGCACCCAGTTGTGGCGCAGCGCGCGTGGCATACGAGGCATCGCCCGATAGTTTGAACGGCATGCCTATGGTGGGCAGTTCGCGGCCTTCGGCATTGGTTACCGGCACCACCATTTGATTCGCCGCAACCTGCGGATGCACCAGCACCTGATCGAGTGTGTTGATGGGCGAGGCGGCGACGCCCTTGGCATCGAAGCGGCTGATCCAGTGCGCGACGTCGTGGGTGGCAAAAATATCCTCAAGCTGTTTCACCAGCAGCGCGCGGTGTTCAAGACGTTTGTCGTTGGTGTGAAAGCGTTCGTCGGCATCGAGATCGTTGCGATCGATGGCGTCGCAAAAGCGCTGCCATGCGGTGTCGTTGGTGGCGCCGACGAGCATGTAGCCGTCCCTGCACTTGAACGCCTGATACGGCACCAGGTGCCATACGCCCGAGCCTTCCTTGGTCGGCAACTTGCCGGTTTGCAGCCACGAGACGGCGTGATAACCCAGTAGCGAGATCGCCGTTTCCAGCAATGAGGCGGTGACGTGGCTGCCGCCGCCACCCGTCATGCGCTTCACCAATGCAGTCATGATGCCGCTGTAGGCGACAATGCCGGTGGTCATGTCGATCACCGACGCCCCCGAGCGCACCGGTGGTCCGTCGGCGTAGCCGGTAGTTGACATCATGCCCGAAAACGCCTGCATCATCAGGTCGTAGCCGGCCTTGTTATAAAGTTCGCCCTTGGGGCCGTAGCCGTTGATGGAGCAATAAATCACATCGGGTTTGACGGCGCGCACGCCGTCGTAATCCACCCCCAGCCGTGCTGCCGCATCCGGCAGAAAACTCTGGATCACCACATCCGATTTTGCTATGAGTTGGCGCAGCACTTCGCGTGCGGCTTCGGATTTCAGATTGAGCGTGATGCCGCGCTTACCGCGGTTGACGCTGTGAAAATTGCTGGTGATGCCGTCAGGCGCGCGTGTGCCCCACACGCGATTTTCATCGCCCATGCCGGGATTTTCAACCTTGATCACCTGTGCGCCCTGATCGGCCAGCAACTGCGCGCAATACGGGCCCGCGAGTACACGGCTCAAATCGAGAACGCGCAGATGACTCAATAATGTCGTCATGCGCTATGCTGCCAAAGCACTGCGGCCCGTCTCCTTGAGCACGGCAGGAATCACCTCCGAAGCCCACAGTTCCATGCTGCCCAGCGCCTTTTTCTGATCCATGTCGCCCACCTGCGGCTGAATGGCGATGTGCACCGGGTCAAGCTCACGCACGATGCGCACCATTTTTTCGATACAGGTATCGACATCGCCCACCGGCAGATTGCGCCGGATATCCTCGATGCCCGGCTCTTCGTCGTACGGCTGCTCCTGCACAATGTAATTACTGGCGACTTTTTCGCGCCGTGTCTTGAGCGCCACCGCCAGACGCTGCTGGTACAACGCGCAATCGATGTAGTGATCAGCATCCTTTTTGTTTTTGGTGACAAAAGCGAGCCGCGTGACCGCCATGCGCGCGGGCTTGCCTTCCTTCGCCGCGATCTGCTCGAAATTTTCGCGCGTTTTTTTCATGCGCGACACGCCGCCCAGCAAGCCGGTGGTGAACAGGGTATGGCCATGGCGCGCTATCCACGCCAGATGCGACGGATCACCTCCCGCATACCAGATCGGCGGCGTCGGCGTTTGCAGTGGCCGGCAATTGATCGATGAACGCGGAAATTGGATGTGCTTGCCGTTGTACTCGAACACCTGTTGGGTGAGCCCCATGTGGATCAGTTCCAGCATTTCACCGGTGAATTCGCGCACATTTTCGAGCGTGGCGCCAAAACGGTCGAACTCATACTGCTGGTAACCCATGCCTATACCCAAATCGAGCCGGCCGCCGCTCAGAATATCCACCATGCCGATCTCCGCCAGCAAACGCGCTGGCGTATATAGCGGCGCAACCACCACTGCGGTACCCAGGCGTATTTTTCGGGTGCGGCCCGCCATATGCGCCGCCATCATCAGCGGCGACGGACACAAACTGTAATTGGAGAAATGGTGCTCCGCATACCAGAAACGGCTGTATCCCATCCGCTCCGCCTCCACCGTTTGTTCGGCGGCTTCGTCGAACACCTGTTTCGCGCTCTTGGCCGGATTGCGCTGCTGCATGATATTGAAAATGCCGAAATCCATGACTGACCTCCCGCTGGAAAGATTGCCAGTGTAGAGGCGCAATGCGGCACTATAACGGGTAAAAAACGGCTAGGACTCTGGCGCTGGACGCAATAATCACACTCGCTCGCCGATGGCGTACCCGGTAAACTGCGACCACACTTTTCATCTGCAGCCCCTCATGCAACTCACCATTGCCGATGCCACCGACCTTGCCATGCGCGCGCTCACACGCGCGGGCATGACCGCTGAAAACGCGAACATCACGGCGGAGCATCTGGTCGACGCCGCGTTGTGCGGGCATGAATTCTCCAGTCTGCCGCGCGTGATCGCGCTGGCCGAAGAAATCCGCAAAAAGCCGCCTGCCGGCGAAACGCGCGTCATACGTGAAAACCACTGTTCGGCATTGATCGACGGTGGCGACAACGTGGCTTATGTGGTGTCCATGCACGCCATCGATAAAGCGGTGGAGATCGCGCGAAAAAACGGCGTGGCTGTCGTATGCGCCAACAACACCTGGTTCAGCGGGCGCCTTGCGTATTACGTGGAACGCGCGGCGCAGCAGGGTTTTATCGCGATGCATACCACCAATACCACCGCGCGCGTCGCGCCGCATGGTGGCGTCGACCGTTTGATGGGCACCAACCCGTTTGCGATTGCGTTTCCGAGTGACGACGATCCGCTGATCATCGACATCGGCACGTCGCAAACGACCTGGGGCGATGTGGTGCTGGCGCGCACCAAGGGCAAGCCGTTGCCCGAAGGTGTTGCGGTGAGTCCGTCCGGGCGTCCCACGACGGACCCCGATGAAGCACTCGAAGGCGCAATTCTGCCGTGGGGTGGTGCGCGCGGCAGCGGACTCGCTCTGGCCGTGCAGTTGCTCGGCATACTCGCCGGTAGTGAATTAGTGATCGATGATGTGAGCAATTACGGATTGTTTTTCATGGTGATCGATCCGAAGTTGTTCATGCCCAGCGATCAGTTTCCCGCGCGCGTTTCGGCGTTTCGTCAAATCGTTGCGTCGACACGACCCGCTGCGGACAGCAGCTCGGTGCGCGTGCCGGGCGACCGCAGCCAGCAAAAACGCCGCGAGAATCTTGCAAAAGGCGTGATCAACCTTGATGAAAAGGTCTATGTGCGATTGCACGAGTTGGCGGAAAATTAATATAAAGCTTCCCTCACCCCCACCCTCGCCCTCCGGGAGAGGGTGGCGCGCAGCGCCGGGTGAGGGAGGAATTTGACTTTGCCCTACGCACAAGATAGACACAATTCTTTTTAAATGAATATTTTAAATAAGCCCGATGCTGCTCACGCTGCGCAACTGATAGCTTTTGCAAGCACGCTTTCATCGGCGACGATACCGCAGCTTGCCTACGACAACGCCCAGCGCTGCCTGCTCGATGCCATCGGCTGCGGCCTGTTCGGCGCGAGCCAACCTTGGTCGACGATCATGGCCAAGCAAATGTTCGCGGAAAAATCGCAAGGCGCGTCAACCGTGTTCGGCTACAACGCAACGCTGGCCGCGCCGGTAGCCGCGCTGTGCAACGGCACCGCAATACACGGCTTTGAGCTTGACGATTTGTTGCCGGCAGCGATTATTCATCCCGGCACGGTAATTATTCCCGCCGTGCTCGCAAGTGCCGAAGCCGCCGGTAAAGAAAATGAAGTCAGTGGCGAAAAATTATTGCGCGCTATCATTATCGGCTACGAGGCCACCGCGCGCATCAGCCTGGCGATGGGCACCGATGCCTCGCATCACGGTTTTCACAAAACCAGTGTAGTGGGGCCGGTAGCTTCGGCCATTGCCGTGGGCTGCGTGCTGGGACTAGACACGGCAAAAATCACCTGCGCCGCCGGCATCGCGGCATCGATGGCGTCTGGCATCAAAAGTTATGTCGCGAGCGGGGGCGGCGGCATGGTCAAGCGCATGCACGCGGGCTGGGCGGCTTCATCGGGCGTGCGCGCTGCGCTGCTGGCGCGTGACGGTTTCACCGGGCCGTCGGGCGCGATCGACGGACGTTATGGCTTGCTCGATGTCTTCGGCGGTAAAGCAGCCGACCCCGAATCATTAACGCGAGGCCTGGGCGAAAGCTGGGCGATCAACGCCGTGTGGTTCAAAGTGTATCCGCTGTGCGGCTGGATACAGGGCGTGGTGCAACTGCTGGGCACGATGCGCGACGAACTTAACCAAGGTAAGCCGCTCGCGCCCGATCAAATCAAAAAAGTCGTCGTCGGCACCAGCCGCTTTGCCGTCAACGGCAACAGCAATCCCGTGCCCGCCGATACCATGGATGCGCAATACAGCATTCCTTACTGTTGCGCGCTGGCGCTCACCGGCGACCCCGGCGATCCGCGCGCCTTCGAAGCATCGGGTTACAACGACGTAACGCTGCACGCGATTGCCGCGCGCGTGGAAACGCGCGTCGATGATGCATGCGAAGCAGTGTACCCGCAACGTTTCGGCTCGCGCGTGCAATTACATCTGACGAACGGTGACATGAAAGAAGCGCTGACACTGGACCCGCACGGCACACCCGCCGATCCGTGTTCGGACGCGGAACTCACCGCCAAATTCAAGCGCTTGGCACAGCTATCGCCGTTACAGATCGATAGCGAGGCGATCATTCGCGCAGTACAGCAACTGGATGCCGGTGCTTCACTGCACGAATTGAGCTGCGCTTTAAACCCGCCTTAAGCCGGCGACACCTGCGATAAGCGTTCGCCACTGCGCGCAGGTGTCTCCCCGTACGTCATAGACGTACGCGGTCTCCGTGCGTATGCTGCCGTTCATGCGACGCGCTGGGTGCCAAAGCTGATCAGGCCATCGGATGCGGTGAAAACTGGGGGTGTTTACATTTCCAGTTTCGGACGCGCTAAATTTACATAAGTATTTGATTTAAAATGGTATTTTGTAGTATCCTGACGGGATATACAACCTTTGATGTTGTGTAAAGCGTCGTTGGCGACGCCTACTTTAAGTTATGCGTCAGGAGCTATCGCATGCTGATCATTAAGATTTTGTCCGGACTTGCCTTCATCGGGTCTGTTGCCTGGTTCATTGCGCAACGCGACTATGAGCCAGCCATCGCGATAGCCACTTCACTGTCGGCCTTTATTGCTGCTTGGCTCGGCGGGAGGAAACAAAAACGACAAGCTGATCAGAACCAAATTGTTTCCAAGGATGGGATAGGCATTCAAGCCGGTGGCGACGTAAACATGGGCAGTATTCGCACAAGCAGAAAGACCACAGATGCTGAGTAAAGATCAAACCCAAGATGTAGGGAGTGGTGCAGCAGCTATTCAAGCCGGAGGCAACGTAACAGTCATAAATGCTGGTGTTACTACCGCTGAAGCAAGGGCTATTGCTTTAGATGTAGCTAAGGCGACCTTCTATGAACTTACTGGCGCGGCGAAGGAAACCGCCACGATTCGAGTAGAAGAAATCACGGATCAAGTTATAAAAAAGCTTGAGAAAGATTTCCCCGCAGGCCTTCAAAAGGCAAAAGATCCTGATTTTCAGTACGCTCTCTTTACCGTTCAAAAGGAGTACGCACGAAACGGTGACAAAGACCTCGGCGATCTGCTTGTTGACCTGCTTGTGGACCGTAGCAAACAGGATCAACGCGACATTCTCCAGATCGTACTTAACGAGTCGCTCTCCACTGCGCCAAAACTTACAGACACGAACCTTGCAGCACTCGCCGTAATTTTCCTTTTTAAGTACACGCAACATTTTGGCGTGGGTAATCATAAAACGTTTGGTGAATATCTTGACAAGCACTTATTACCATTCGTCGCTAAACTCTCAAAAAATCAAGCTGGTTACCAACACTTAGAATTCTCGGGCTGTGGGTCGATAGGGATTAGCGGCAATAGCCTTGAAGGCCTTCTCGGAACTGTATACCAAGGGCAATTCCTCAAGGGCTTTGACCGCTCTGAAATCACGAATCGAGCTATTAGTTGTGGGCCGGATGCTCGATTTTTTATTCCGTGCCTCAACGATCAGTCGAAAGTGCAAGTAAAAGCGAATAGCAAAGACATCCTCGAGAAGTATCTTGACGCGCAAGGTGTCTCCTCAGAGGACCGAGCCAAGATTTTGGAGCTATTCGATCTAGGCAAGATGAGTGAGCGTGAAATTAAAGAAAAGCTTATTGAAATCCGCCCATACATGGCTGAGGTTTTGGAAATATGGACCAATTCGCCAATGCAGACATTTACGCTAACAAGCGTAGGGATGGCTATCGGGCACGCGAACGTCAAACGCCTTGTCGGAGAATTTGCGAGTCTTGCGATATGGATCAACTAACGCATAACCCAGCAGTCAACCGGACTTGCGCAAAACGCCGCGCAAGCCGGTTACTTCTACGTTGGGCGACCTTATGAAATCGATCCCGACTGAAACCCTGAGTCTTCTGCGTGAGGACAAGAAAGCGTGACGCTAAAGATTCTTCGTAAATTGGAGCGTGGCGGCTCGCAGGGCATCAGATGCCCAGTTTCAAGATGATCGTGCAACTTCGCAAGGACAGGTAGCCCGCGGTTAGACAACGATGTCACATCCATTCCTGCCATCGAGCGCACGCGCAGCCGTAGTCTCCGGCTGCCGTGGCCTGCCGTTCGTGTAAACGTTGCGCCGCATGAAACGGGTAGCGATATTCGGGAATGCCGGTGGCGGCAAGTCAACGCTGGCCCGTGAGTTGGCGGCAATCACCGGATTGCCGCTACACGTGCTCGATAAAATCCAGTTTCGGCCAGGCGGCGCCGCAGTCCCGTACGAAGAATATGTTCACGCGCATGCGGCGGTGCTGAACAGCAACGAATGGATCATCGACGGCTTTGGTTGCAACAAAATAGTTTGGGAAAGGTTGGAAGCAGCAGATACGCTGATTCATGTTGATTTGCCGTTGGCAGTGCATGCGCTATGGGTCACAAAACGGCTGGCCAAAGGTCTATTTGTCACGCCAGCAGGCTGGCCGGAAGGCAGTCCGGTTATCAGCAGTTCCATATCCAGTTACCGGGTACTGTGGCCCTGCCATAGCCGTTTGACACCAAAGTACCGGTCGTACTTGTCAGAAGCGGCGCAACGCAAGCGGATTTTTCATTTGCGCTCGAGGCGGGAGTTAACACTATTCCTGGAGACCATGAAAAATGAGTTCGGCTCGGCTCAGCATCGAGCGGCCCACCACCCGTCATCTTGCGCTTAAATGTGGCGGCGTTTACCCTGATGCCGCCGGCGACACAACTCCAGTGTTCTATAAAGGAAAACTCAAATGAACCCGATCAAGCTTGTAGGCATCGTTCTTATTGCAGCCGGAACGCTCGGCCTGATTTATGGCGGATTCAGTTATACCAAAGACACCACGGCGATCAAAATCGGTCCGGTCGAACTGTCCGTAAAAGAAAAGGAGTCGGTCAATATTCCGCTATGGGCCGGCATCGGCGCAATTGTCGCCGGTGTGGTTCTGCTGGGTTTTGGCGGAAAGAAGGGCTGACCACAAAATGCCGCTTGGACTTCGAGTGCGCCCGACGGCCCTCAGCGTTGGGTGACCAACAAGTTCTCGCACCGTGTTTCGCGCGTGGTTTTAAGTTTCGTTTCTACAATCGTTGCTTCAGCTAACGGGGAGACGCACCATGACACAAAAATTCGCAGCGGCCGTCGTCGCGATCGCGTTAATGGCCGCCGCTCTGTTTGCGGGCGGCCTCGCCACGATGCAGGAAGCGCATGCGCAGGCCGCTAATCGCGTGTTTGAAATGCGCACCTACTTCACCCATGACGGCAAACTGGATGACTTGCAGGCGCGCTTTCGCAATCACACCACGAAATTTTTCGAGAAGCACGGCATGACCAACGTCGGTTACTGGGTGCCGCGCGACCAGCCGAATACGCTGGTGTATATCCTCGCTTATCCCAGCAAAGATGCTGCCACCAAGGCGTGGGATGGGTTCCGCAAGGACGAAGGCTGGATTGCCGCGCGCACGGCATCCGAAGCCAACGGCCCAATCGTGGTGAAAGTGGTATCGGTGTTTATGGACCCGACGAATTTCTCGGGCATCAAATAAACCGCATCAACGCCGGAAACCGGCGCAGCGCAGTATTTTATCGAGTTGCGATTGCCGGTTTTTCTGTGCGAACACCGGCACGGTCATGCTGTCGTGCACGCGTACCGTCGCGTCCGCACCTGCGTGCAGCAGTTGTCGCGCGGCGTTGCAGTGATCCTGCGCGATACAACGTAAGTATTTGATTTTAAACAATATTTAATACAGCTTCTCAGAGTAGGTTTGTGCGCTCAATGATAATCCATCGCCAAATTCGCGCAGGCTACACGTTAAAGCGGAAATGCATCACATCGCCGTCTTTGACGATGTAGTCCTTGCCTTCCAGTCGCATCTTGCCGGCTTCTTTCGCGCCTTGCTCACCTTTGCCCGCGATGTAGTCGGCAAAGGCGATCACTTCGGCGCGGATGAAACCCTTTTCAAAATCGGTGTGAATCGCAGCAGCCGCACGCGGCGCGGTATCCCCTTTGTGGATGGTCCACGCGCGCACTTCTTTGGGACCGGCGGTGAAGTAGGTCTGTAAACCCATCAGCGCGTATCCGGCGCTGATCACGCGATTCAGTCCCGGTTCGGTCATGCCGATGTCGGTTAGAAATACGGCTTTGTCCTCGTCGCTCATGTCGGCGATCTCGGCCTCAATCGCTGCGCACACGGCCACCACCGGCGCCCGCTCTGCCTCCGCGTAGCGCCGCACGGCGTCAAGGTGCGGATTGTTTTCGAAGCCCCCTTCCTTGACGTTGGCCACGAACATCGCAGCCTTGGCGGTAATCAGGCACAGGGGTTTGATGATCGCTTTTTCTTCCTCGTACAAATCGAGTGAACGCACCGGTTTGGCTTCGTTCAACACTTTCTGGCATTTTTCCAGCACGGCGACCATGCGCTGCGCTTCTTTGTCGCCACCCGCTTTGGCGAGTTTGACGTATTTGACCAGGTGGCGCTCCACGGCGGCCAGATCCGACAACGCGAGTTCGGTGTTAATGGTCTCGATATCGGAAATCGGATCAATTTTGCCGGACACGTGCACCACGTTTTCGTCGTCAAAACAGCGCACCACATGCGCAATGGCATCCGTCTCGCGGATGTTTGCAAGAAACTGGTTGCCCAGGCCTTCGCCTTTGGAGGCACCCGCCACCAGTCCGGCAATGTCCACGAACTCGACAATCGCGGGCAGCAATTTTTGCGGCTTGGCCAGATCCGCGAGTTTTGCCAACCGCGGGTCGGGCACTTCGACGATGCCCACATTGGGTTCAATGGTACAGAACGGATAATTTTCCGCCGCAATGCCCGCCTTGGTCAGCGCGTTAAAAAGCGTGGATTTGCCGACGTTGGGCAGGCCGACGATGCCGCATTTCAGGGACATGAGTTTTTCTTAAAAAGTAAATCTTGGATTCTATCGAGTATGCAACGTCAACATCGCTGCTTCCATCTCATCCGCAACAATCTGCGGCCATACGTCGAGCGCGCGCGCCATAGCGTCTTCAATGGCAATTTGCTCTTCGGCGCGTGGTGCATGCAACACGTAGTCGACCACTTCGCGCTCCGGTGCTGCGGTGTCGCGTGGATGGCCTATGCCTAAACGCAAGCGCCAGAAATCCTGGGTGCCCAGGCTGGATGCCATGCTCTTTAAACCGTTGTGCCCGGAAAGACCGCCGCCGAACTTGAGTTTGACGCCGCCCGGCGGCAGATCGAGTTCGTCGTGTGCCACGAGTATGTCTTGCGCGGCGATCTTGTAGTAACCCGCCAACGCGGCCACCGCCTGACCGGAGTTATTCATGAACGTTTCCGGCTTAAGCAGCCACAGGTCGCCACTGCCGGTGGACACTTTCGCCGCAGCACCTTGAAAGCGCGATTCGCGCCTGACCGTTGCGCGCACCAGATGCGCGATGCGATCGAGCCACCAAAAACCCGCATTGTGACGGGTTTGCTCGTATTTGCTGCCCGGATTGCCCAGACCTACGACGAGCTTCATGAGATGTGGCGCAAGAATGCGGGGGTGACAAAAAAGCCCGCCATATCCCTAAGATAAGGCGGGCTTGTCTGAACGCCTCGACGTTTACTTGCCGCCTTCCTTCTTGGCAGCAGGTTCTTTCTTCGGCGCCTCTTTTTTGACACCATCCTTGGTGCTGCCAGCCGCGGCAGCCGCCGCGTCTTCCGGTTTCTGGCCGGTGATCTCGGTAGCTTTGGCGACGACTTCGGTTTCGTCAGCCGGCGCTTCTTTCGGCAACTGCACGGTCGCAACACCGGGGTTTTCTTTTTTCCAGCGCGGGATAGGTTCCACGCCTTTCGGCAACGCCAGATCGTTCACATGCATCGAATGCGCAAGCTGCAAGTCTTTGAGATCGACTTCGATAAATTCCGGCAGGTCATCCGGCAGACACAGAATCTCAAGATCATTGATGATGTGTTGCACCACGCCGCCGCCGACCTTCACGCCCACGCAGATGTCGGCATTCACAAAGTGCAGCGGCACTTTCATGTGCACCTTCTTGGTCTTGTCGACGCGCTGAAAGTCGACGTGCAGCGCAATCGGCTTGAACGGATGCATCTGGAAATCACGCAGCAGCGCAGGCGTGGTGACGCCCTCGACGGTGAGATCAAGAATCGATGCGTGAAATACTTCCAGTTTCAAATGACGCAGCATGGCAGCTTGATCGAACTCGACGGTTTGCGCCGGTTGGTCGGCCCCGTAAATAATACCGGGGACGCGCCCGCTGGTACGCAGGCGGCGGCTCGCACTCGTGCCCTGTTTCGTACGCGGGTAGGCAGTTACAGCAATCTTCATGACATTCTCCTGAATTTCGGAACGTCCGCGACCAGATCGTTCCGGTTAAAAAACCGAACCTTGCGGTTCGGCGAAAACTTATTTACCTTATTCCACAAACAATGAACTGACCGAATCCTCGGCGCTGATACGGCGCACCGTCTCGGCGAACAAGCCGGCAATACTTAGCACCCGGATGCGGCCGCATGCTTTGGCGTCCTCACGCAGCGGAATGGTATCGGTCACCACCAGTTCATCCAGTTCGGACTGCGTTATGCGTTCTATGGCCTTGCCCGACAGCACCGGGTGCGTGCAATACGCCATCACCCGCGCGGCGCCGCGATTTTTAAGTGCCGCAGCCGCCTCGCACAGCGTGTTGGCGGTATCCACCATATCGTCAATAATGACGCAGGTGCGGCCTTCGATTTCGCCAATGATGTTCATTACCGTCGCCACGTTCGGACGCGGCCGGCGTTTGTCGATGATCGCCAGATCCGCATCCAGACGCTTCGCCAGTGCCCGTGCGCGCACCACACCGCCAACGTCAGGCGACACCACCACGAGACCGGTGTAACTCTTTTTCCACACATCGCTCAGCAATACGGGCCCGGAATAAATATTATCCACGGGAATATCGAAAAAACCCTGAATTTGCTCCGAATGCAAATCCATGGTCAGCACACGATCTACGCCTGCCGAGGTCAGCATGTTCGCCACCACCTTGGCGGTAATCGCCACCCGTGCCGAACTGGGCCGCCGGTCCTGCCGCGCGTAACCCATATACGGAATCGCCGCGGTAATGCGCCCGGCCGACGCGCGTTTGATGGCATCGACCATCACCATCAATTCCATCAAGGTGTCGTTGGTCGGCTGGCAAATCGACTGCAACACGAATACGTCGCGTCCACGCACATTTTCGAGAATTTCGACCATCACTTCGCCATCGGAGAAACGCCCGACTTTGGCACGCCCCAGCGTCACGTGCAGATGCTCTGCGACATCGGACGCAAGCTTGGGAATCGCGTTCCCGGCAAATACCATCAGACGATCAAGCATTGCGGCGCAACTCCGATTTCTACGTCATTCTTTTCACGACGTTAGGGGCGATTTAACGCGGGCCGGAAATTCTGGCTGGGGAGGTAGGGATCGAACCTACGAATGCCGGAATCAAAATCCGGTGCCTTACCACTTGGCGACTCCCCAAAAAAATCAATAAAAACAAATACTTATAAAATTATAACCTATTAGCCTGACAATCCAGATCACGCAAAGGATGGTGCGCTAAACCTTGTGCCACGAAACCCTGCATGTCCGCAGGCAATCGCGCCAGCACCGTCCGCGCCGCAGCCTCACTGTCAAACGATGCAAACACACACGCGCCCGAACCCGTCATCAGCGCTTCACTCATCGCAGCACTTACCGCCCGCTGCCGCGAGAGCCATGCCAGATAACGCGCCACTTCCGGGTATAACGTTGCCACCAATGCCTGTAAATCGTTCACAGCGTCGGCGACGATCACCCCGCCAACCGCCTTAGAAAAGCCTTGAATTGTAACCTTTTGGGAGTCCCTTTTCAAATCCGGGTGACTGAAAACAGCAGCCGTTGGCACCGCCACCGGCGGACACAAAACGAGGTACCAGGCCGGAGCCAGTTGCAGTGCCTGCAATTGTTCGCCGATACCCTCGGCAAAGGCGTTTTCACCGAACACGAAAACCGGCACATCAGCACCTATTTTTAATGAAAAATCAATAAGTTGCGATCTTGGAAGTGCAGTTTTCCAGAGTTGGTTCAAAGCCAATAGCGTGGTGGCCGCATCGGAGCTGCCACCACCCAAACCGCCGCCCAGCGGCAAGCGTTTTTCAAGCGCGATATCCACGCCCAGCGGCGTGCCGCTGATCTCTTGAAGCAGGCGTGCCGCACGCACACAAAGATCGTTCTCGTGCGGCACCCCGGCAACTTCGTTGACGCGCGCGATCACGCCATCGCTGCGTACGCGAAAACGCAGCGTGTCACCATAGTCAATAAAACGAAAAACGGTTTGCAGCAGGTGGTAACCGTCGGACCGGCGACCCACCACACGCAGCATCAGATTGAGTTTAGCCGGCGCGGGATAAGGTGCTGAAAAGGGCGCCAAACAATCCGTCACGGCACACTCATCGCAGGGCGGGTGTCGCTGGGGCTTCCGGTGTGTCGCGCCGCCAGGTATCGATCACCAGCCGCATCGTTTGCGCAGCGCCCACCAGTTCGATGCGCCGCGGCAGGCCGTCGTTTTCCGTAGCGGGATAATAGTCGTAATTGATGCGCCAGCCGTCCTGCGCGAGGCGTTTGATCTTGCCCGCGGCATCACGTTCGGTAATCTCAGCGGGGCCGTCCGGCACCGGCGCGCCACGCAGCCAGTATTGCAACCGCGCCATTGGCAACGCCCACCCCAGCGCACGCTGGGTCAGCGATTCCACGCGCGCCGCGCGATACTGCGTCTGGTCCGCGGTAGTGAGCGTAGCGCCCTGCGCGTCTTCGCGCATGTGCGCGAGCGCCTGCCCGGTGGGCGTCATCAGCCACAATTCATCAGCGTCCGCCGCATGAACCCAGCGCACGTTGGCGGTGAAAACCTGTCGCTCATAACTCACCAGCACACGTCCAAGCACATCAAAAGGCGCGGCGCGCGCAACGGCTTGCGACGTAGAAGGCACGCTCGCGCAGCCACTCACAGCAAGCAGCGCAGCCAGCAAAACGGGTAGGAAAACCGCCTTCAATACAACCATTCAATCATCATTTCGCAGCAGGCAGCAACGACGGCGCAAGACGTTTGACGGTGTCCTTGAGGGTATCGCCGACCGGTGTTTCCTTGAGCAGATTGGACCAGATTTTCTGCGCTTCGTCACGCTTGCCATCGGCCCACAGTACTTCGCCCAAATGCGCGCCGACCTCGCCTTCCGGCCGCAGTTCGAACGCGCGTCGTAACTGCACAATGGCCTCGCGAGTCCGTCCCATACGAAACAACACCCAACCGAGACGGTCGATGATGTAGCCGTCCTGCGGCGACAACTCGAGCGCTTTTTCAATCAACTTGCGAGCTTCGGGCAACCGCTGGTTACGATCGGCGAAAGTGTAGCCCAGCGCGTTATAGGCATGGGCGTGATCCGGTTGAATGTCGATCACCTTGCGCAAATTGCGCTCCATCACATCCACGCGGTCGAGCTTCTCCGCAATCATCGCCTGATCGTACAGCAGGTCCACGGAATCCGGCGTGCCTTCCAGCGACTTACCGAGTAACTCATAGGCATCCGAGAACGCCTGCGCCTCGCGCAGCAAATTAGCCTCGGCCTGCACCAACTGAATGCGCTGTGTATTGTCGCTCGGCTTGATCGACTGCAGATGGCTGCGTGCCGCGTCGAGCTTGCCCTGCTTGAACAGCACATTGGCGTAACGCGACTGCGCGCTCATGTAGCGCTCGCCGCTGCTGACGCCGGCATACCATTTGAGCGCCTCGTCGTAATTTTTGCGATCTTCGTTGATTTGCCCGAGAAGCATCCAGATGGCATCCGGCTCCTTGTGGCCCGCCGCGAGCGCCCCCTGGAAATGCTTTTCGGCGGCTTCATGGTCACCCGCCTGCAGCGCCAACAACCCCACTGCCAATGCAATATCCGGATTGTTGGGCGCTTCCTGCACCAGAATCTCAAACTGCTTGCGCGCTTCCGGCTGACGTTTTTCGCTCGCCAGCAAACGCGCATAGGTCAACCGCGCGTCCCTGGCCTGCGGAAATTGTTTCAGGTAGTCGTCCAAATACCTGATCGCCTCGGCATTGGAGCGCCGTTGCAAGGCCTGCGCGTGAAACAGCGCCGCCAATTCAAAATCAGGCTTAATGCCAAGGGCGGCGCGCGACTCCGCCAGCGACGCATCGACATTATTGGCGTTCCACGCCGCCTGCGCCACCGCCAGCCGCACCTCGGCATTGCTGTTATACGGACGCGCCAGCCCGCGCAGCAGATCGAATACGGCATTCTTGTCCTTGTGCCGCGCCAGCAGTTGCCCGACCTGCATGAAGTTGCGTCCCGCGTTGGCCTGATCCGCTGCCAGCCATTGTTCCAGCGGAACCCGCGCATCGGCGAGCGGTTCCTGGTTAACCAGCAACGCGGCGACCACTTGACGCGCCTGCGCCGACTGCGGGTCGCCCTTCAGCCAAAGACCGGCGGCCTCCAGCGCCTCTTTCTGCATGCGCGCTTTCCACGCTACTTCGGTGGCGCGTTGTGCGACTCTCGGATCGCCGGTTTCGCGCACAACTTCCAGCAGCATTTGCACCGCCGTCTGCGGAGAACCACGTTGCAATGCGATCTCCGCCAGCATCATTTTGTAGAGCAGCTCCGGCGACAAATCCACCGAAGGCAGCACCGCTGGTGCCGCTGGCGCAGGTTTTACGCGCGGCGCGGGCTGCGCCGGCCCTTGTGCAAAGGCAGGCGCGAAGCTCGCAGCCGTCAACAACGCTAACACGATAAGCCTGCTAATCACTGGGGTCATCAGAAAGAGGAATTCCGCGAGAACTGCAATGAGGATGAAATAACCACATGATTATTCGCGATATTTGAGGCATAAAGCTTCATTAAGTTTCATAGTTTAGGTATATTTCGCACACACCACAAGCGGCTCGCACGCAAGATCGCGCACAATCGTTATTGATGTCATCTCCCACACCATCCATGGCCGCTGCAGCGGCAACTATCTGCGCGCGCGGACTGTCGCGCCACTTCGGTGCACACGCCGCCGTGGATAGCGTCGATTTGGAACTGCGGCGCGGCGAAGTGCTCGGTTTCCTCGGACCCAACGGCGCGGGTAAAACCACCACCATGCAGATGTTGACCGGCAATCTCGCGCCGACCACGGGCTCGGTCAGTATTTGTGGCGTCGATCTGCTGGAGTCGCCGGTCGAGGCCAAGGCGCATATCGGTTATCTGCCGGAAGTACCGCCGCTCTACCGCGACCTCAATGTCAAGGAGTACCTTGATCTGGTCGTACGGCTGCATCGCGTACCTAAAGCCGGCCGTGCTGCCGCAGTCAAGCGCGCATGCGAACGTTGCGGACTGGGCGAAGTCAGCCGCAAATTGATCGGCACACTGTCCAAGGGTTACCAGCAGCGCGTGGGCATCGCGCAGGCAATTGTGCATGAACCCGATGTAATTATTCTCGACGAACCGACGGTAGGCCTCGATCCCAACCAGATACGCGACATCCGCGCGCTGATCCGTGAACTGGGCGGCGCGCACAGTGTGATTCTGTCCACGCATATATTGCCGGAGGTCGAGGCCATCTGCGACCGGGTACAGATCATGCATCACGGCAAAATGATCTACGCCGATACCATCGCTGAATTAAAGCAATTACATAACGGCCGCACCTTACTGGTCGGCCTGAACCAACCGCCGGCAGCCGAAGAACTCATGGCAATCGCGGGCGTGGTTCACGCCGACCTGGTCGGAGAAAACCTGTTTCGGCTACGCGTCGCGCCGGAGTCCGACCCGACCGAGCACATTGTTTCGATGGCTGCGCAAAAGCAATGGGGGCTGCGCCAAATCGGCCCGGCACAAACCAGTCTCGAGGATGTATTTGTCAACCTCACGCGGCGCGATGACTCATGATTTTCACCATCGCCGGCAAAGATTTGAAATCACTGTTTACCTCGCCCGTGGCGTGGGTGGTGCTCACCTTTGTGCAGCTTATTGTCGGCTACGGCTTTCTCAAACGCTTCGATGATTTTCTGAGCATACAACCGCAGTTACTGCAATTACCCAGCCCGCCCGGATTCACCGAGTTGGTGGCGGTCCCGACATTTTCCATTGCCGCGGCCATCATGTTGTTCGCGGTGCCCTTGCTGGCGATGCGCCTGATCGCGGAGGAGCGCCGCAATCAGACTATGGTGCTGCTTACTTCTGCGCCAATTTCCATACTCGATATCGTGCTCGGCAAATTTTGCGCGCTGATGGGCATGCTGCTGATAATCCTGGCATTGATTGCGCTGATGCCGCTGTCGCTGAGTGCGGCAACGCGCCTCGACTATCGTTTGATCGGCAGCATACTGCTGGGCCTGACGCTGATGGCCGCGGCATTTTCCGCGGTGAGTTTGTATGTGTCCAGTCTCACCACGCACCCTATCGTCGCCGCGCTTGGCGCGTTTGGCGCGCTACTCGGCATGGTGTTGGTGGGCGAGCATGTCGCCGACAATCTGCATGCGCGCGGCCTCGGTGTGCTCGCCGCGTTCGCGCAGGTGTTTTCACCGGTAAAAAACTTTGAACCGCTGGGCCGTGGCATGATCGACAGCTACGCCATTGCCTGCCTCGCATTGCTGGTGACGTTGTTTCTCGCGCTCACCGTGCGCCAACTGGAATCACGACGGCTCAGAGGTTAGCGATGAACATCACTCGCAAAGTCCGCGCGCAGTTGCTGGCACAAGGCGGCCTCTACACCGTGTTGTTGCTGGTGCTGGTAATGCTGCTGGCCTGGGTGGCGCGCGACTATCGTGCCGAATGGGACGTCACCGCCAACGCGCGCAACACGCTGTCGCAGGGCACGCAGGATGCGCTCAAGCAGTTCGATGGACCGGTGAACATCACGGCGTATGCGATGACCAAGGACGGCGGCGGCAACGATGTGCACAAACTCTTGCAGGAAAAACTGCGCCCGTGGCAGCGCGTGAAACCCGATCTTGCGGTAACGATGGTCGATCCGCGCGACGATCCCAAGCGCGCCAATGCCGCAGGACTGCGCTCGCCCAACGAAATGGTGATTGAGCATAAAGGCCGCACCGAACATCTGCCGCTGGAACAATTTAACGAGCAAAACCTGGTCAACGCGCTGATACGCCTGTCGCGTACCAGCACTACCGTAATCTACTGGCTCGACGGCCACGGTGAACGCAAACTCGACGGCATCGCCAATCATGATCTGGGCGAGTTCGGCCGACAGTTGCAAATGAAGGGCTACAAGCTTTCCAGCCTCAATCTGTCGATCGCGCAAGACGTACCGCGCAACGCTGCGGCGTTGATCGTCGCCAGTCCGCAGGCGGATTTGCAGGATGCTGAAGTTGCAAAACTAAAAGCGCACATCGAAGGCGGCGGCAATCTGCTGTGGCTGATCGATCCCGAACCGTTGCGCGGCCTCGATCCTATTGCGGAATTTCTCGGCTTGGTACTGACACCGGGTACCGTGGTCGATCCTTCGATCAAACCGCGCAGCGGACCACCCACTTTGGCGGTTGGCTCGAATTATGCACGCCATCCGGTCACCGGTGCGTTTCGCCTGAACACGCTGTTTCCGGGCAGCCGCCAGATCGGCGCAGCGGAGCGCGAGGGCTGGCGCATGACGCCGCTGATCGAAGTGGCGCAACGCGGCTGGGTGGAAACCGGCAAGCTCGGCGACAAACCGGTATTCGACGAAGCGCGCGATTTTCGCGGGCCAGTGAATATCGCCACGGCGTTCGAGCGCACCGCAAGCGGTGCGGCTGGCGACCGTCAGCAACGCGTGGTGGTGGTGGGCAATGGCAGCTTTTTGGCCAACGCATTTTTGGGCAACGGCGGCAATCTGCAACTGGGTGTCGCCATGCTCAATTGGCTTTCCGGCGACGACAAGATGATTACGATTGCGCCGCGCCCTGCCGCCGATGCGCAGATCAATATCGACCAGACTATGCTTTATCTGATTGCGCTCACGTTTTTGCTGGCGCTGCCGCTGGTATTTGCCATCACCGGCATCGTGGTTTGGTGGCGGCGGCGTAAAGCTTTTTAGTATGCGCAAAAGCTGGATTACGCTCGGCGCATTCTTCATTTGCGTTGCCGCGCTGGGATTGTTTGTGTGGCTTAAGCCGCCCAAGCCGCAAAACGCGACGCACGCCGTATCCGTGTTGAAGTCCGCCGAAGTGCGCACGCTGCGCGTACAGCGCAAAGGCAAAGCGCTGGCGGTGCTCGAAAAACGCGCCGATGAATGGTTTTTGATCGAACCCCTCACCGCGCCCGCGGATGCCTTTCAGGTGTCGCGTCTGCTGGCCGTGCTGGAAGCCAAAAGTGCATTGCAATATCCGTTATCAGACCTTGCGAAATTCGAACTGAATACGCCGCAGGCGGAACTCACCATCAACGATCAGCGCTTCGTATTCGGCGCCATCAATAACGTCACGCGCGAGCAGTATGTGCTGACGCAAAATCATGTGTACCCGCTCGAGTTGCGTTTTGCCGCCGCGATACCCAATGATGCCGCCGCATTGCTGCGGCGTAGCGTGCTCGCACCCGGCGACACACCGTTGCGTTTCGAGTTCGGTGCTTTTACGGTGGCATTCGACGAAAAAAAATGGACCACTGCACCGTCACCCGGCGATGTGTCGCAGGACGATTACAACCGCTGGGTCGCGCAATGGCGCGAAGGCAGTGCTTTGCGCACTGAACCTGTGGACAAGCGTGCGGCGACTGAGGAAATTTACATTACGCTAAAGAACGGCAACAAAGTGTCGCTCGACATTGTGCAAACACAGCCCGAACTTATCGTGCGGCACGCTGACCTCGGCCTGCAATTTGTTTTTGTAGGCACTATCGGCGCACAAATGATGGCAGCACCCGGTACGTCAAAATAACGTAAGTATTTGTTTTTAAACAATTATTTATACGACGTATGCCTGAGCTCCCCGAAGTTGAAACCACGCGCCGCGGCCTGCTCGCCGCAATGGAAGGTGTGCGCATCGATCACGCCATCGTGCGCGAGCGGCGTATGCGTCAGCCCATATCGCGCGCTTTGCCGCAGTGTGTGGCGGGCCTGACCATACACGCGCTGACACGCCGCGCGAAATATCTGTTGATTGACTGCGGCGCGGGCACGCTACTTGTGCATCTCGGCATGTCGGGCCGGTTGTGGTTGGTCGATAACGGCACGCCACCTGAAAAACACGACCATTTCGATCTCGTACTGGCCAACGGCAAAACCGTGCGCCTGCGCGATCCGCGCCGCTTTGGGTTAGTGCTGTGGCAAACCAGCGACGTGATGCAGCATCCACTGCTTGTCGCACTCGGTCCCGAACCGCTGTCGGTAGATTTTAACGGCGCAGCGCTCTATAGCGCTACACGCAACCGCAGCGCTGCGATCAAGCTCGTTATCATGGACAGCCACGTCGTCGTCGGTGTCGGCAACATCTACGCCAGCGAAGCGCTGTTTCGCGCCGGTATCAGCCCGCGCATCGCTGCGCGGCGCCTGACGCGTGCGCGCTGCGAGATACTGGCGAATAAGATACGCGAAACTTTAAGCGAAGCGATTACCGCCGGCGGCAGCAGCATCCGCGATTACGTCGGTAGCGACGGCATGACGGGCAATTTTCAGAGTAACTTCGCGGTTTACGACCGCGGCGGCCAACCCTGCACTCGCTGCAGCGCCGTGGTAAAGCGTTTACAGCAGGGGCAGCGTTCCACGTTTTATTGTGCGGCGTGCCAGCGTTAACTTAGAAGCGATACAAACGCGCCGCGTTGTCTATGAGTATGCGTGCACGCGTGGCGGGATCCGGCACCCATACACCGAGTTGCTCCACCAGCGTGCCGGTATTCGGCATCTCTGTTTCCATCATCACATGCGGCCAGTCGGTCCCGAACACCAGCCGATCCGGCGCGGCGGCCACCAGTGCACGCGCGAACGGCGTGAGGTCGTCATAAGGAACGGCCAAGCGCGACGTGCGATACGGCGCGGAAAGTTTCGACCACACACGCCCGCTCTTTAAGGCACGGATCAACGCCTGAAAGCCGGGAGCGTTTACACCCTTTTCGGGATCGGGACGACCCATATGATCAATCACCATCTCGCTCGGGAACTCAGCGGCGACGTGGTCGAAGTCAGGAAAGTTTTCGATATCCAACAAAAACTGCGTGTGCCATCCCAGCCGCGCTACCCGCGCCGCGAGTCTTCTGGCAGCTTCAAATTGCACACCGACCTTCGCCACCAGATTCGCACGAAAACCGCGCACGCCAACTTTATCCAAGGCATCCAGTTCGGCGTCGGTAATGTCCTCGCGCAACAACGCGATGCCGCGCAGCCGCCCGTTGGATTGCGCAATCGCATCGACGATCACGCTGTTGTTGGTGCCATGCACGCCCGACTGCACCACCACGCCGCGCGCGAAACCCACGGTGTCGTGCATGGCAAGATAGTCTTTCAGGAAAACCGGCGGCGGCGTGTATTGCCGGTCGTCGGCATAGCCATATTGTTCGCGCGTACCGAACACATGCGCGTGACTGTCTATGGCCCCCGGCGGCAGAGCAAACGACGGCTTGCGCGTATTGAGATCGGGGCCGGGACAGATTGGGGGTTCAGATTTGTTGATCATCGTGCAGCAGAATCCATCTAATCCAGCCTCGCGCCGGAAACCTTGACTACCTTTGCCCAATCCTGCATATCCTTCCTCATAAACGCGGCAAACTGCTCCGGCGTATTGGTAACGGGCTCCGCACCCAGCGCGAGGTAGCGCTCGCGCACGTCGGGGTTTTTCAGCGCGGTGAGGACGGCTGTATTGACGCGCGTCACCACATCTTTCGACAACGCAGCCGGGCCGACAAAACCATACCACGTTGTCGATTCGTAGCCCGGCAGGCCCGACTCCGCTACCGTCGGCACGTTGGGCAATGCGGCGGCGCGCGTTTTGCTGGTCACCGCCAGCGGACTCAGTTTGCCGCTGCGGATGTGTCCAATCACCGGCCCGATGTTGACCACCAGAAAGTCACATTGTCCGGCAATCACATCGATGATCGCGGGACCGCCGCCTTTATACGGCACATGCAACATGTCGACCTTCGCCATGCTCTTGAGTAGCTCCACGCCCAGATGCATGGTATTGCCTGCGCCGCCGGAAGCGAAATTGAGTTTGCCCGGCTGACGGCGCGCCAGCGCGATCAGATCAGCCACGGTTTTCACCGGCAACGACGGATGCGTCGCCAGCACGCTCGGCGTCATCGCGGCTAATGTGATCGGTGCAAAATCACGTGCCACATCGAACGATAGCTTGCTATAGAGCGAGGGGTTGATCACCAGCGAACTGTTGGCGAAAAACAGGGTGTAGCCGTCGGGCGCGGCATTCACCACCAACTCCGCCGCGATGTTGCCATTGGCGCCCGGGCGGTTATCGATCACCCATTGCTGCCCCGTCAGCTCCGCCAGCCTGGGTGCAATAGGCCGCATCAATGCGTCCGCGCCTCCGCCGGGCGGAAACGGCAGAATCACGCGTATCGGTTTCAGCGGATACGTTTGCGCGCCGATGTCAGTCGCATGCGACAACGCGATTAACGCTGCAATGATACAGGCTGCGTGTTTCACTGGAATGTGCGGTGTTTGCAGATATTTCAAAGGTAACACATTGTTTAGGCGACGCTGTAGCGGTACACCATGCCTTTCAGCGGTCTCTTGCCGAATCCGCTTGAACCACCGCGTATCGTGGTGATCAAAGATTAAGTAAAACGCATATCTGCGAGGCATGGACGCCAGAGTCCGTTGCAAGGCCCTGCCAGATGTAAGCATTTGTAAGCGTCGGTAAAAGAGGATTTCCCTCGGCTGAAAATCGCGGACTCGCGCGTTAATCGAACCTATACTGTCATCTAAGTTGTCGTTTTTTATTTTCGGGAGAGCATGATGAAAGCACTCAAGACATGGTTTGCAATCGCGCTTTTTTCCAGCGCTGCGCTGGCGCTCGCCGACGATCCGCCATCGCAGGTGGGCCGGCTCAATTATTTGTCGGGCACGGTTTCGTTTGCGCCGGCAGACGCCAGCAATGATTGGGCGGTGGCGCCACTGAATCGGCCGATCACCACCGGTGACCGGCTGTGGGCCGATCGCGATGGGCGCGCCGAGATGCGCATCGGATCAACCGCCATACGCATCAATGCCATGACCAGCATGGACGTGCTAAGACTGGACGATCAGAACACACAGTTGCGTCTGGCGCAGGGCACGCTCAATGTACAGTTGCGCCAGCTCGACGCCGGTGACAGTTTCGAGATCAGCACGCCCAGCGGCGCCGTGCTGCTCGTGCAGCCGGGTAACTATCGCGTGCAGGTGGATCCGTCCGGCGTGACCACCACGGTGTTGGTGCGCCGCGGCCGGGCCGATGTACTGTCGGGCAATACGCCGTTTTCAGTG
>Ga0193752_1000455_pt1 | contig 39463 bp, 37 predicted proteins | sample H1c1metaG_FD_144924 | JGI IMG/M metagenome (GOLD analysis project Ga0193752, IMG submission 144924) | Soil microbial communities from a riparian zone of the East river system, Colorado, United States - H1c1 | ecosystem: Environmental > Terrestrial > Soil > Riparian zone | place: USA: East River... | reverse complement strand
CCATGATCGAGGCCGAATTCGGCAAGCCGGTATTGCTGAATATACTATCGACAACGTGGGCTGCCTTGCACGCAGCGGGGAACAAAATGTTGCACCGCCCCGATGCCAAATGGGGCAAAGTGCTGGTCAGTCTCTGATATCAGGCTTCGCTATGCAGGAATATGCACCCGCGCCCGACGCGGAATTTCAAAAACTCGTGCGCAGCAAATACGCCGGCAATCCGCGCGCAATGACTGCACTGGCCGCGCGACTGATGGTGGGGCGCGATTCGCCTTTTTCGCCTGCCGATGGTTTGGCACTGCTCAATGAAGCCGCGTGTCAGGACGACGCTGAAGCGTGGTGCTATCTCGCGGTAATGGCCGCCGCTGGCGTGGGCCGCGACCCCAGTTGGGCCGATGCCTTTGATGCGCTGAGTAAAGCCGCAGACCTGGCTCATGCGCCTGCCGTGCGGCAGCGCCAGTTGCTCGGTGTGTTGGGCATCGGCAGTGTTGCAGACATCGAACCGTGGTTTCAGCAAGGGGATACGCGGTGCCTGCACGAATCGCCGCGCTACGCCGCACACAGCCGCTTTTTACCGCCGGCGCTGTGTAACTATCTGATCGAACATGCAACACCGCGTCTCAAACCCGCACAGGTGTTCGACGCGCGCGGCGGCGGCTTGAAGGTAGACCCCATGCGCACCAACACCGGCGCCGCGTACTCCGTGATCGACACCGATGTGGTGATGCAGCTCACGCGCGCACGTATCGCACGCACTGCCGGCGTTGCCTTCGACGCGCTGGAGCCGATGGAAGTGCTGCATTATTCCGGCGGTGAAATGTATCGCCCGCATGTTGATTTCTTTCATGCGTCGCTGCCGAATTACGCCGACGAAATGCGGCTGCGCGGGCAGCGCATCAAAACCTGTCTGGTGTATTTGAACGCGGGCTACGAAGGCGGCGAAACGGATTTCCCCAAGCTCGGCATCCGGTTTCGCGGCGAAGTCGGCGAAGCGCTGATATTCGACAATGTCGGACCCGACGGCGTGGGTGATATGAATACGTTGCACACGGGGCTGCCGCCGACCCGCGGCGAAAAATGGCTGCTGTCGCAATGGATACGCGAGCGGCGCCAACCGATAGCGTAAGGACGCGTATCAGCTCGGTGGTAATGCCTAACGGATTTGCTTAGAATGTCCGGTGCATCCTGAGCAAGCGAACTCATGAACCCCGCCCTTAAAGAAAACAACTACCTCCACGTGCCGGAGCTGATAACGCCCGCGCGCGCCGCGGAACTCGCGCAGGAATTTTTTCGCGTCGAGGAAGAAGGCCGTTACACCACCGACGGGCAGGCGCCCAACTCACCGGCGATTTACAACTTTCTGCCGTTCGTGCGATTGATGGTGGAAAAGGTGCCGCTGGTGTCCGAACTGTGCGGCGAGCCGGTGTTGCCCACTTACGCGTATGGACGTATCTACAAACACGGCGAGGAACTGAAACGCCACCGCGACCGCGACGCCTGCGAAATCAGTTGGACCCTGAATCTCGCGCAAGACGCCGACTGGCCCATTTTTATCCAGAAACCGAACGGCGAAGCCGTCGGCATGAATCTGCAGCCCGGCGACGCCATCATGTATCTGGGTTGCGATGCCGATCACTGGCGCGAGCAGTTTGCAGGACAAAACTTTGTGCAGGTGTTCATCCACTACGTGCGCGCCCACGGACCGCGCGCGTATACATTTTTTGATCGCGACAAAACACCGCCGATTCTGTCGCGCCGGCCGCCACCCGCGCCGGTAAATCAAAAATCGCAACCGGTCGCGCAAGAGATGCCGAAAGTCGGCCGCAACGAAGCTTGCCCGTGCGGCTCGGGCAAGAAATTCAAGCACTGTCACGGGCGGGCTGCTTAGATACTTATCAATTCAGATTGCGATACTTGTTCATAAACGCCTGATCGATACGGTCTTTCAAGCGCCACACCCAGTTGCCGTGAAATGACAACGCGCCCCACGACGCGATGGCGTGACGTTCGCCGGTACTGATCAACGCCAACGCGTTTTTTTGCGGTGTGTAGGCAAGCAACGCGCTGCCGCTGCCGCTGCCGCCATTATCTTCACCCAAGAGAGCACGGCGCAGATTCTCCGCCAGCACCGGGCCTTGGCGCACCGCATACACGCCCGACTTCGGATACGCCGCGCCTTCAATGGTTGCGCAGTCGCCCGCGGCAAAAACTTCGCCATGGCTGTATGATTGTAAGTATTTGTTTATATTGATAAATTTTTTACTATCCAAAGCAAGTCCGCTGCATGCCAGCCACGCTGGCGCCGCGGCGCCGGTGACCCATACCACCGCATCGATATTGATGCGTTGCTCGCGCTGATGCGCATCGCAGCCGATCAGCACTTTCGCTTCAACGCGCGTCACGCGCAGCGCCCGATGAATCGTCACGTGTTTGCGCGCAAGATTGCGTTCCATCACCGTGCGTGCGCCCGACGCATGTTGCGACAACAACTGCGGTGTATCCGTTACCAAATGGTATTGCGGAACGATACGCAGAGTCGGTTGCGCCAACCGGTGCTGCATCGCCAGCAGTACTTCCACTCCCCCAGCACCGCCACCCACCACGGCAACAGCGCGTAATTCGCCCGCCAGCGCGCGCGCCTGCAGCGTATCCCACGCCGCGAGAAAGCCGCGGACGGGTTTCACCGGAATCGCGTAATCCGCGACACCCGCGATCTCCTGCGCAAGCGGCACCGAACCTACATCGATGGATGCCACGTCGTAGTCCAGTTCACTGCCATCGTCCAAACGTACCACGCGCCGCGCGGCATCCAGCGCACGCGCGTGCGCCAGCAACAGCCGTGCGCCGGCGTATTGCGCCAGCGGCTGCAAGTCGATATGGCATTGCTCAAACGTGTAATGCCCCGCCACCAGTCCCGGCAGCATGCCGGAATACGCCATGTGGCGGTCGGGACTGACCAGTGTGATCTGCACCCCGTCCAGCCGCCGCAGCCCGAACTGGCGCAACACCTCTACATGCGCGTGGCCGCCGCCGAGGATGACAAGCTTTTTCATGGGAGTGCAAAACACCTGTAGAAAACGGATAATTCGCCATTCTATAGACAGGAGACATCATGCGCCGCGTTACGCTTACACAATATCTGGTTGAACAACAGCGCTCCAAGGGTGTTGTCTCGGCAGAGTTGCGATTACTGATCGAAGTGGTCGCGCGCGCCTGCAAGTCGATCAGCAACGCCATCAGCAAGGGCGCACTCTCCGGCGTGTTAGGCGGCGCCGGCACCGACAACGTGCAGGGCGAAGCGCAGAAAAAACTCGACGTCATCGCCAACGATGTGCTGGTCGAAGCCAACGAATGGGGCGGCCATCTCGCCGCCATGGCCTCCGAGGAAATGGATTTGCCGTTGTCGATTCCGAACCGCTATCCGAAGGGCGAATATCTGCTGGTCTACGATCCGCTCGACGGCTCGTCGAATATCGATGTCAATGTGTCGGTGGGTACTATTTTCTCCGTGCTGCGCTGCCCGGATGGAGTGAACTGCACCGACGAGAGCGCCTTTCTGCAGCCGGGCTCCAAACAAGTGGCGGCCGGGTTCGCGGTTTATGGCCCGGCGACGATACTGGTGCTCACCGTGGGTAACGGCACGGTCGGTTTCACCCTCGATCGAGAACTGGGCAGTTGGGTCATGACGCAGGAGAAAATCGAGATTCCCGCCGACACCACGGAGTTCGCCATCAATATGTCGAACGCGCGCAACTGGACGCCGCCGGTCAAACGCTATATCGACGAATGCCTCGCCGGCAAAACCGGCCCGCGCGGCAAGGATTTCAATATGCGCTGGGTGGCGTCGATGGTCGCCGACGTTTATCGCATCCTGTCGCGCGGCGGCGTATTCATGTACCCGGTGGATGCCAAACACACCGGCGGCCGCCTGCGGCTGTTGTATGAAGCGAACCCGATGTCGTTCATCGTCGAACAGGCCGGCGGCGCAGCGATCAACGGCACGCAACGCATCATGGATGTGCAACCCACCAAACTGCATCAGCGCCAGGGTGTGATACTCGGTTCGAAGCATGAGGTGGAGTTGGTAGGGCGGTATTACGCGGGGCAATAGGTTGAAGACTGCGTGGCGCAAGGGCCAACGCAGGCATGATGCCGGGCATTGGTATCGTCAATAAAATACTAAATAAAAACAAATACTTATGAATATAGAAGTCATTTGCACCGGCGACGAGGTGCTCACCGGAAAAATCGTCAACACCAACTTCAGCTACATCAGTCAGAAGCTCGATGACTTCGGGCTTTCGCTCACTTGGGAAACCACCGTCGGCGATGACCGCGACAGTTTGCTGCTGGCGTTTCAGTTGGCGGGACAGCGCGCCGATGCCGTGATCGTCAACGGCGGCCTCGGCCCGACGGTGGATGATCTGTCGCAGGAAATCGCGGCCAAAGCCGCGGGCGTGGAACTCGCGCTGAACGAACACTGGCTGGCAACGATGGAAGCCTACTTCGCCAAGCGCGCGCGCGTGATGCCGCCCAATAATAAAAAGCAGGCGATGCTGCCGGTGGGTGCGGAAATTCTCGACAACCCGGTTGGCACCGCGTGCGGTTTTGCGGTGAATATCGGCAAGGCGCGTTTCTTTTTTACACCGGGCGTGCCGCGCGAGTTGCGCCGCATGCTTGAAGATCAAATTATTCCCCGGTTACTGGCCAAGGCCGGTCAGCAAACGGCAGTATTTTTGAAACGCTTTCACTCCTACGGCATCGGTGAATCGCACGCCGACACGCTGCTCGCCGGCGTGGAAGCGCTGGCGCCCGATGGCAGCGTGAAACTCGGCTTTCGCGCGCATTATCCGCAACTCGAAACCAAGCTTACTGCGCGCGGTGTTGATATTAACGACATTCGCCGCAAGCTCGCGCCGGTGGAAGCTGAAGTGCGCAAGCGCTTCGGCAATTTTATTCTGGCGGAGGATGACCAAACGCTGGAGAGCGTGGTGCTGTCCGAACTGGAAAAGTTAAAGGGCACGCTGACCATTGTTGAATCATTCACCGGCGGCCAGATCACCGGGCGTCTCGCGCATCTGCCGGGTGCGGAAAAAATCCTGCGCCGCGGTATCGTGGCGCGCGACCTCACCGAAATCTGCAACGCCGTCAGCCTGCTCAACGAACCCGATGGGATCACGCGCGAAGCCGCCGAAGCCGTGGCGCGCGCCGCGCAAAAACAGACTGGCACTACCCACGCGCTCGCCGTGCTGATCGATCTGGATGAAGGCGCCGACCGCATCGAGTTCGCCGGCACGGTCTGTCTTGCCATCGCCACCGCCGATGACGTGGCAGTACGCCGCAGCCGCATCGTTGGCGGACGCGACTGGGTGCGCCTGGGCGCGGTGGAAATGGGGCTGGATTGCCTGCGCCGTTATTTGCAGCGCTTACCGGTGGTGGAGCGTATTGATTTTGAGAAGGTGGAGTGACGCTGGCTATGGCGTCATCGTAGACTGGATCCCACAGACGGGCAAATTACACCGCATAGTGGCACAGTCTATATTGAGTTAGGAGACAAAAAATGGACGAACAGGTTTTGCTAACACCGGAAGAAACAGCAGAGCTTCTGCGCGTCGAGCCCAGCGACGTTGTTGCTCTTGTTGAGGACGGTTCGTTGGCTGGGCTCCAAGTTCGAGGCCATTGGCGCATAACCTTCCAGAGCGTCAAGCAGTTTGTCTCGCAAAACTTGCAGCAGCAAAACCTCAAAGCATTGGAGCACACGCTTCAAATCCAAGCCACCTGGGTCAAAGCACTTAAACAATCTCCAGAGCTTGGCCAACAAATCCGCTGCGGCTCGTTCGTGGCAGGTTCAATGGGCGCCTTTCTGCAAGAGGCGCTTGCTGCATCAGAGGGCGGCACGTCCGGCAACGTTGTTCGGTTTCCAGGTCCAAACAATGTCTCCTAACAAGGCACTGCACCCGATCATTCTGCCTTCGTTTCGCTTCGGTAAAACAATGGGTGAGCTTGAACGTTAGACACCGTACGATCCCCGACTGAAAATAACCACATAACTACAAATGCACATCGCCATACTAACATTCCAAGGCTTCAACGAACTCGACTCCCTCGTCGCGCTGGGCGTGCTCAACCGGGTTAAAAAACCCGGCTGGCGCGTCACGCTGTGCTGTCCGGAAAGCGCCGTCACTTCGATGAATGGCGTGACCGTGCATGCACAATCGAGCCTTGCGGAAGCCGCTTCCGCTGACGCGGTCATCGTCGGCAGCGGCATCAAAACACGGGAGATCGTCAACGATCCAGCCATCATGTCGGCGCTGCGCCTGGATTCCGCACGCCAGCTTATCGGCGCGCAATGCTCCGGCACGCTGGTTCTCGCCAGGCTTGACTTGCTTGCCGGCGTTCCTGCCTGTACCGATCTCACCACCAAACCCTGGGTGCAGGAAGCCGGGGTTGAAGTGCTCAACCAGCCCTTCTACGCCTCGGGTAATATCGCCACCGCAGGCGGTTGCTTCGCGTCGCAATATCTGGCCGCGTGGATCATTGCCCGCCTCGAAGGCAAAGAAGCCGCCAGGGCAGCGTTGCATTACGTTGCCCCGGTCGGCGAAAAAGAGGATTACGTTTCCAGAGCCCTCAAAAATATCGAGCCGTATCTTGGCGTGATGACACCTGATGCAGGCGTAGGACGTCGTGCAAGTGAAGCGGCGGCGTAAACCTCTTGCGGATCGAACATGAGCGACGATTTTCCCCGTGCGGTGCCGGAAATCCCCGTGACCGATATGGCCACTGCGCTGGCGTACTATGAAACGAAGCTCGACTTCAACGTGGATTGGGGCCGGGATGGCGGCGGGATCGCGGGTATTTCACAGGGCCGGAGCCGACTGTTCCTCACCGATGAGGAATTTCGCGGCTATTTTCACAATCAGGCTCCGGTCGTGATCTGGCTGAACTTGGACAGCAAAGAAGAAGTCGACGCGTTGCACGAGAAGTGGAAGAAAAACGGCGCAGGCATTCTTCATCCGCCAGAGTCGAAGCCGTGGTCCCGGCTCCACGAGTTCGTCGTTGCTGATGCGGACGGCAACGTCATCCGGGCTTTCTACAACTATTAGACGCCGGAAATACAACTGACGCTTGCTTCACCCTCGGCTAAACTTCCGGCCAGCCAAAAGCCCAACCCTTGCATCGAGCACACGGCTTTCGGCTGCCGTTAAATATTAAGGAGTATCGCGTGCCCAATATGGCGACTGTGGAGATCAAAGCGTTTCTTCCTGCCAAGGACTATGAGCTTTCGCAACGCTTTTATGTCGACCTCGGGTTCACGATTCCGTGGGCTTCCGAGGACCTTGCTTACCTGTGCGCCGGCAAATGCAGTTTTCTGTTGTCGAAGTTTTATCGGAAAGAATTTGCCGAGAACCTGATGATGCATCTGTTGGTGGAGGATGTTGACGCCTGGTGGCAGCAGGCAGATACGCGACAGCTATCTGCCAAGTACGGTGTCAACGTCGGTCTGCCGGAAAACAGGCCGTGGGGTATCCGTGACTTCACCGTCAATGATCCCGCAGGCGTGCTATGGCGTATCGGTCAGGAAATCAAGGCAGCCGAATAAGCTGCTCAAAGCGATCACAGCCGCGCAGGCCACCGCGGTACCGCTTCGCAGCGCTTAATCCAAGCCACCACATTCGGATAAGCAGGCAGGTCAAAGCCGCCTTCCGGTGATTTCGCCACGTAGGGATAACAGGCAATATCGGCAATCGTGGTACGCCCCACGGCGAGCCAGTCGTTGTGCTGCAAATGGTCGTTGAGAATTTGCAGCGCGAGACGCCCGTGCCGTCGCGGTTCTTCGAGGTCGCCGGTTTTGAGTTTCAACACAATGCCGCGTGCCCACTGCAAGCCGAACTGAATCTGGTTTTGCGCAAACGCCATCCAGTGCATGACTTCGGTCATGCCGAGAGGATCAGTCGGCAGCCACTGCTCGCCGCCCCATTTGCGCGCGATGTAAACCAGATGCGCGGTGGAATCCCAGAAATAGCGCCCTTCAATTTCCATCGCCGGCACTTGCCCGCGCGGGTTGATTTCTTTGAACCACGGCGATTTATGTTCGCGCTTGCCAAAAAAATCCACGTCGATGCGTTCGCAAGGCACATCCAGAATTGATAGCAGGATGCGTATCTTCCACGAATTACCGGAGTTGTCGGCGGCGTAAAGCTTCATAAACACCTTAATAAAATATTGTTTAAAATCAAATACTTATATCATTACATCTCATTGCGCCGCGAACGCCAGCGTATCATGATGCCTTGCAATGTCCGCCGCGGCCACCATCTACAACTGCATTATGAAGCCGTTACCCACACTGTTTTTGTCGCACGGTTCGCCGATGATGGCGCTGGCCGAATGCGCGACCACGCAATTCTGGAGAACGCTGGCCGCAGAGCTGCCGCGCCCGCGCGCCATCCTCGCCGTGTCCGCACATTGGGATACGGCGACACCCGCCGCCAGCATCAGCGCACAACCCGAAACCATTCATGATTTCTACGGCTTTCCCCAGCCGTTGTATGCTTTGCGCTACCCGGCGCCTGGTGCACCCGATGTCGCGCAGCGCGCCGCGCAATTGATCGATGCGGCCGGACTTGGTCCCACTGCCCTCGCGGATCGCGGACTCGATCACGGTGCGTGGACACCGCTGCGCTTCATGTATCCGGCGCACGATATCCCTGTTACGCAGCTCGCGGTGCAATCGCGCCTCGGCCCGAAGCATCATTACGATATCGGACGCGCTCTCGCGCCGCTGGCGGATGAAGGCGTGCTGATCCTCGGCTCCGGCGGCGTATCGCACAACCTGCGCGAGTGGGGCTCGGTGGCGCCGGGCGCGCCGCCGCCCGCGTGGATGCGTGATTTCGTGGTTTGGGTACGCAATGCCCTTGAAAGCGGCGATCACGCCGCGCTGATCGATTACGTCAAACAAGCGCCGCATGCCGCGCGCAACCATCCGGCCGATGAACATTTTCTGCCGCTGTTTGTGGCGTTGGGTGCGGCGGGCGCGAACGCACGCGTGACGCGCGAACTGCGCGGCGAAGCGGATCGGGCGATTGCGCTGGACGGTTACGTATTTGAAAGCGCAAGCGCTTCAGCCTGAACGTTGCACGTCGCGCGCCGCTGTCACGTCGTGGCGCCACTCAGCCCAAGTTTTCTCAACATTCCCGTAAGGCCGCTCGGCGGCCTGTCAGCATGCGCCTACGTTCGGTCTAGCCGCAGTCCGACGGACTATCAATAGCTTGCCGTCTACAATGAATTCAAAGTCGTGCGGCAAATTGTTTAAACGGCGGTATGACTTGATTACACCTCCGAAGCGTCCGCGATACGTTGATGAATCAGACAAGCGCATTCGCGATACACCTATTGAAAAATGAAAGGAATTCATCATGCAAACCATTTCAAACTCCCCTGCAAATTCGGCCAGCGCCGGAGATGCTATGAAAAACTATGCCACCAGCGCCAATCCGCAGTCCGGCTCGGAATCACCTCTGGGTACATTCGCGCGCAACACGCTCAATACCGTGCATGAAGTTGTAGACGAAGGCAAAGCCGTCGCGAAAGATCAGTTCGATGCGACCGCCAAATGGGTGGGAGATACCACTAAAACAAATCCCATGCGCGCACTGGGCATCGTTGCAGCGGCGAGTTTTTTCATTGGCTTGCTGCTGGCGCGCCGATAGGCGCGGCAAGCGAAGCGCCGCCATTTGATTCTATGCGGCGCCCGGGTAACTGATGTGGAGCGCCCAAACGAGGCAGCCTTGGAGCGTTCGACGGCGTGTTGCGGCGTTCGCCGGTATTGCTGTCGTTGCTGCGATCACTGCATTTTTTATCGCCTTCGACTGGAATTGGCTTAAATCACCGATTGAAAAAGCGGTAACCAGTTCGACGGGAAGGCGATTCGAAATACAGGGCGACCTGAAGGGCGAATGGCGGCTGCATCCTCGCTTCAGAATGAGCGGGGTCAGGTTCGCCAATCCCGAGTGGTCGAAAAATCCGCTTCTGCTCAGCGCGGATGCAATAGAGATCAAGATCGCGCTATGGCCTTTGCTCAAAAAGCGCGTGCATATCCATGAATTGACGCTGGAACGGCCGTCTGTGTTTCTCGAACGGCTCAAAGACGGACGCGCCACATGGCTGTTCGACCGTGATCAGCGCGATGAAGACACGGCACCGGAAATCGACGTTTTGCGCGTGGACAACGGCGCATTGCAATATCACGATGCGCTGACCAACACTAGGCTTTCCGCCAAAATACAGGACAAGCCCACTGAAAAAGACGCGCGCAGCCTTAAATTCCAGGTACAGGGTACTTTCCGTTCGGAATTGCTGGCGTTACAAGGGGAAACCGCTTCCCTGCTGTCGCTGAAAAATGCCGCGGAGCGGCTTCCGCTGGCTGTGAACGGAACCATAGCGGGCACTCAAATCAGCCTGAATGGAGAGATCGAAGGGCTTACCCGCTTAAGCAGCATCAATTTGCGTTACGCCGTCAAAGGCCCAAGCCTGCGCCGGCTGGCGCCTGTGTTCGGCGTGCCGCTTCCGGAAACACCGCCCTACGCCGTCAAAGGCATGCTGAGCCGAGCGGCCTATCGTTGGGAAACGCGCAATCTCAAAGGCAAGGTTGGCAGCAGCGATATTGCGGCGAATGTTGTCGTCACCACAGGTGGCACAAAACCGAATCTGGATGTGACATTGAATTCCGAGTTGCTTGATCTCGCCGACCTTGGACCGTTGATCGGCGCCAAGACAAATGCAGCAAACACAGCCACAAAAACCGCCAACGAAGCCGGCACGCAACGTGTGATGCCCACGCAGGCGTTTGATTTGAGCCGGATCAATGCGCTTGATGCGCATGTGACGCTCAAAGCAAAACGTGTGATGCGCGCGGCCGATTTTCCATTTGATGATTTTTTTGCCGACTTTCGCCTGAACAACGCTCAAATCGTCATTGACCCTCTCGAGTTCGGCATGGCGGACGGCAAGCTGCGCAGCAAAGTCACGCTCGACGCGCGACAGCCCACCATCAATTCCACGGTAAATGGCCGCATGAGCGGCGTGCGTGTAGCAAAAATATTTCCTAACCAGGCAGCCCTCGGCAATGCGGCAGGCACCCTGTCCGGATTTATCGATCTGCAGGGGCGCGGTAACTCAATTTCCGCGATGCTAGCCACATCAACTGGGCGCACCACCCTGTTACTCGCCGATGGACGCGTGCCGAGCCTGCTGCCGGCGATTGCCGACCTCGACGGCATGCGGGTATTGGCCAGTTACCTGGGGAAAAAGCCGGAAAGCGTGCGCTGTGCCGCTATCGATCTTGGCATGAAACAGGGTATTGCGGTCCCAAACGTCGCGGTGTTTGAGACAGACACGACGGTTCTCAGCGTGGACGGGACCATCGACATGCACGATGAAACATTAAAGCTCAAGATTCTGCAGGCACCCAAAAAACCGAGTTTTCTTTCGATCCGCACGCCGATCATGGTCACCGGCACCTTGAAAACGCCCCAGTATGCGCTTGATCCCGCACCGCTCGCCGTCCGCGGCGCGGCGGCCGTGATACTGGCGCTCATCAATCCGCTGGCAGTCGCATTTGCGCTGGTGGAGACGGGTCCCGGTAACGACGGCACCTGTCCGGAAATTCAACGCGGCATAAAAGCGGGCTCAACGCAAACGCAATCCGGAAAATGAATCCGTTTACGCTTGGTGAAAGACACCCGTTTATTCCGCCAAGCTTAGACGCACCGACACGTCGATTGACTTACCCTCGCGCAGCAGCGATAGCGTAATCGTCTCGCCGGGTTGGTGCTTCTCCAGCCCTTCCAGCAATTCATCCAGATTGGTAACCGGCTTCCCCGCCAGCGCGGTGATAACGTCGCCGGTGACGATTTCGCCGGTGGTGCCGCGCATGAATGGTTTAATGCCTGCCGTTTGCGCAGCGCCGCCCGTTACCACGCCAACCACGGCCACGCCCTTGGGCAAACCGAGTTTCTCCAGAAACTGCGGCGGCGCGGCCTGGATGCCGAGTGCGGGACGGATGAATTTACCGTCCTTGATCAACCGCGGCACGACGCGGCTTACTTCATCGACGGGAATTGCAAAACCAATGCCCGCCGACCCGCCCGATGGACTGTAGATCGCCGTGTTGACGCCGATCAACCGCCCGGCGGAATCGAGCAGCGGCCCGCCTGAATTGCCGGGATTGATCGCGGCATCGGTCTGGATGACCCCGCGAATCGGGCGTTGCGTCACCGATTCGATCTCGCGGTTCAACGCACTGACAATACCGGTGGTCAATGTCTGATCGAGGCCGAATGGATTGCCGATGGCATAAACCTTTTGCCCGACTTGCAGATCCTTGCTAGTGCCCACCGCAATCGGCTTGAGCTTTTCTTTGGGCGCGTCGATGCGCAACACCGCCAGGTCGCGGTCGGGAAACACCCCCACCAGCGCTGCTTTCCAGGTACTCTGGTCGGCCAGTGTCACGCGCGCACCGTTTGCCCCCTGCAGCACATGAAAATTCGTCACCACATGCCCCTGTTCGTCCCAGATAAAACCCGTGCCGGTACCTCTCGGCACTTGCGTCACATTAAGCGAAAATAAACTGTATCCGGATTCCAGGGTTGTAATATTTACCGCGGCCGGCGACGCCGCTTTGAACACCGCAATGTTGTTTTGCTCGTCTTCGGCGAGAGAGCCGCGCGCCGCCACCGCGCGTGGTTCGGACTGCGTGACCGCTGGCGCGGAAGATGTGCGCTGTTGCGCAGGCCAGAACCACCACAATAGCCCGGCTATGATAATAAGCAGCAGCCAGGTACTCGCCGCGCCGCATTGCCGGCGTGAAAGTCCGCGAAACAAAAAAGGGTTTTGAACATGCTTCACCGTTAATTCTCCTCGAAATGTCTTTCCGTTCGACTCCATATTCTCCGTGGCGTTCATCCAGCCCAGCAAAAATTCAGATGGGCGAACCTGTGCTCATGCGCTTGCAGGCAGGCCAGGCTATGACGCTGGTTTAAGCGATGCCGCCGGCGCATCAGCCTCAATACGCCGCAGCAGCATCAGATACAAAAACAGCGGCGCCATCGCTGCAAGCAGATGCTTTAAAGAATGTCCGCTGATGAAGTTCGTGGTCAGCTCGAACGTTTCGCGGTCGTATAACTCGGCGATCTTGGCCAGCATATAAAAACCCAGCCCGTACAACAAATAAACGCGGTGCGAGTAGCGCCCCCTGAACATCGCCAGCAAAAAGGGTATCGCCAGCAAGGGCGCAAGCTGCACCCAGATGTAGATACGCAGATCATCGGTGTGCCGCCACCAGAATACGCTGGCCACACCCAAAATGAGCGCGGGGATCAGCACCGGCCGCTCAAATTGCGCGCCGAGATGTTCGCTCATCAACGCCGCAAACAGGCCCATGAACGCCAGTGTCATCGGCAGGCGATCCCACACCAATGAGTCGTCGTTGGGCCGGTAGTGGTAATAGCCGGAGCCGACAAATACCAGCGCCACGCCTGCGAAGAAAATCATCCACGACAGCCGCGCACCCGTCTTGAGATGGCGGTAACACCACACCCAGCCGACAATACCCATCAGTAGAAACGCCAGATTGGACGCGACATTGCCGAAGTTTGGTATGCCAAGACAGGTGCGCACGTCGGCAAAAAAATGATAGCCCTTGGCCTGGGGTATGGGCGCGTGCAGTAATAATAGATAGAGCAACGGCGCAACCACGATGGCCGCCAGCAGCGCAACGCGGTGCTTGAATTGAACGCTATCCATGCGTCAATAGTTTATTTCGCCAGCGGCGCGATACGCAGCTCCGCCGCAAGATCATCCAGCGCCGCCATCAGCGCCGGCGGCATCGGCACGCCATTTTTCGCGCGATCCGCACGTGCCGCATGCGAGCCTTCGCCGGGAATGTGAATGCGATCCACGCCGGGCAGACGTTCGGAGTTGCGCAGATCGCGCACCAGTGCATCGACACTCTTTTTGAAATCCGCGACCGGTTGAAACGCTTCGATGTTGATGGCCACGATGCAGTGGCCGGTATTGGTGGGCGTAGTATCGTCGGTATTGAAGTCAACCACCTCGCGGCCCATCGCCGCGCCGTTCAGGGTGCCCGCGAGCAATCCAAACATCAGTGCGAGGCCGTAGCCCTTGTAACCACCAATGGGCAATAGAAATCCTTCGTTCGAGCGCTTGGGGTCGGTGAGCGGCTGGCCCTGCCGATCCATCATCCAGCCTTCCGGCATCATCTCGCCGCGCTGCGCCTTGGTTTTGACTTTGCCGTACGCCGCCACCGTGGTGGCCATGTCGAGTATCACCGGCGCTTCGTTTTCGCCCGGCATGGCAATCGCAATCGGATTGGTCGAAAGCAGCATGTCGAGCCCGCCCCACGCCGGCAGATGGTTGGCGTTGCCCACCGCAAGATAGAGGCCAATCATGTTGTGTTCGACCGGCATGCTGGCGTAAAGCGATGCGGGGCCGGCATGGTTGCTCCACTTCGCGCCCACCCACGCGACACCGGCAGTCCTGGCTTTTTCGATTGCCTTTTCAGTGGCAAAGCGCATCACCAGATGGCCCATGCCGTTGTCGCCGTTGACCAGCGCCATGCCCGCCGCTTCGCGCTCGATACGAATATCCGGCTTGACGTTGACCGCGCCGCCCTTGATGCGGCGTATGTACTGCGGCAGGCGAAATATGCCGTGGCCTTCGGAACCATTCACATCGGCGCGCGCCATCAGTTGCGCGATGGATTTTGATTCGGCTGCGGAAATGCCGACCGTCTGCAACGCACGCGCGATAAACACTTCGAGTTGCGCGGCGCTCACGCGCAGCGCGCCAGGTGCTGCAACTGCCATTAAAAATTCTCCAATAAAAACAAATACTTACAAATCATCAAGCGAGGGCAACCCGTGAACCGCGCACCAGCACACTGCCCTCGAACAGACGCCGCTGCGTGCGCAAAAACGAGCCCCGCTCGGCCTCCCAGGCACCCTTGTTATTGCGCACAATCGCCGCCGCGTGCATTACGCCGGAGGGCATGCCGATGCGCAGTTCAGCATCGGGGTTATCGGTTGCACGCGTGGCTTCATGCACAATGCTGCCGACGATACGCGACGCTACCGCCATGCACAGCGTGCGCGTCAGCGGCAGATCGCGATGCGCCTGGCCGCGCGCGATCATGCGTCCGGTGAGGTCGATGTCGTTGGCGTGCAGCGTCGCGCCCGACAACAATGTCGCATCCTGTGGCACAGACACAAAACCAATCGCGGGATTCGACAATCGCGTAGCTGCTTCAGTTATGTCACGCGTGATGCCCATCGCTACCGAAGCCGCACAACGTATCGCGGCAAGTTTGCGCAGCGCATCCGTGTTGGCCTCCGTCACCGACGGCAATTCGGCGCCGGTCAGCCCCACGTCGCGCGCACGTACGAACACGCACGGATTCGCTGCATCCACCATCGACACTTCGATCTTGCCCACACCGGGCACATCCAGCGTGTCGCGCACGTTGCCGGTCGGCAACAGCTTGCCGGTGGCGGCGCCACCGGGCGCAATAAAATCCAGACGCACGGGCGCGCCCTTATCGGCAATGCCCGGGATTTCGAGGTCACCATCGACAGCGGCGCAGCCGTTGACCAGCGGAAAGCGCGCGTGAATGATTTTTTTGGTGTTGGTGTTGTGGATGCGCACCAGCGCTTCGCCATTCGGGTCGGACGCCCGCACCAGGCCTTCGTCCACCGCGAACGGTCCCATCGCCGAACTCATGTTGCCGCAGTTGGTGACGTATTCGACGCGCTGCTCCTTCACCGGAATTTGCGCGAAGGTGTAGTCGATATCGGCATCGGCACGCGTCGGCGGCCCGATCACGCACACTTTGGACACTGAAGTAAAACCGCCGCCCATGCCGTCCAGTTGGCGGCCATAAGGATCGGGGCTGCCGATGGCCGCAAGAAAGATGTCGTCCCACAAGCGGCGATCCGCGGGCAGGTCTTTTTGATGAAACACGATGGCGTTACTGGTGCCGCCGCGCATGAACACAGCGGGAATTCTAAGTTGTGGCATCACATGGCCTCAATGGAAAGACGGATTGCAAACTCGAATTTTAATCCGGGAAATGTAGTCCTGGAGTCCGTTAAGCTGATTACAGGCTAGCGCCTCGTTTAGTTGATGCGCGCTTAATCGATGCGCAAATTATTATCTTTGATGATTTTCTCCCAACGCTTCGCCTCGGATCGCACATAGCCGTCGAATTCTTTCGCCGACGTGGACAACGCGATCGGCAACTGCCGTTTGGCGAGCAGCCCTTCGGCTTCCAACTCCTGCATGGCGGCGACGGAATCCCGGAACACCTTGTCGATCACCGCGCGCGGCGTTTTCGCCGGCGCAAAAATGCCGTTCCAGTTCAGACTGCCGATGCCGGCAAAACCGGCTTCGGCCATGGTCGGCACGTTGGGCAATTCCGCCAGACGCTTTTCCGACGTGACGGCGTAGGCCTTGATCTGCCCTGATCTTACCGGGCCCATGTTCGAGGCCACGTTGGAAATCTGGATGTGCGAATCGCCGCGTATCAGATTGGTCAGCGTTTCACCGGCGCCCTTGGTGGGAATGTGCAGCATCTTCACCCCGGCGCGTTGCGTTAGCGCCAGCATGTCCAGATGCGAATAGGAACCGAGCGGCGCGCCATAGTTGAGCTGCCCGTTGCGCGACTTGGCGTACTCCATCGCTTCTTTCAGCGTGTTCGCCGGTACCTTCGGACTGCCCAGTACAAAATTGGGAATCGCCACGAGCTGCGTGACACCCGCCAAATCCTTCAGTGCATCCACGCTCATGTTCTTTGAGAACAGCAGCGGATTGATGGAGTTGGTCGAGATATTGCCCACCAGCAAGGTGTAGCCATCGGGTGCCGCCGTGGCGACCAGTTCGACCGCGATATTGCCGGCGGCGCCCGCACGATTGTCGACGACCACTTGCTGTCCCAGTTTTTGCGAAAGGCGCGGTTCGAGTATGCGCGCGATGATATCGGTCGCGCCACCCGGCGCGAAAGGCACCACCATGCGTATCGGACGCTGCGGATAATTCTGCGCCAGCGTAAATGGCGTGAAGACCAGCGTCATGATTAGCGCACCCGCTACTACCGAAAATTTTTCGATCATCATGTTCTCCTCCAGTCACATCATTTTTGCATGAAGGGCAAGGCAGCCCGTTGAAACTAAAATTACGTAAGTATTTGTTTTTATTAATTTATTTTATTGCGCAAGAATCAGACTCTTCGAGTTCGACCAGCGCGCCGAGAAAATCCTTCGGATGCACAAACGCGATGCGCTCGCCATGCACATTGTATTGCGGCTGGCCGTCGCCGAGCACTTGCGCGCCTTTGCCGGCAAGATCGGCGCGCGCGGCATCCATGCTGTCCACGCCCACACAAAAATGATGAACGCCGCCTTTTGGATTGCGTTCGAGAAATTTGGCCACCGGCGAATCGGCACGCGACGGCTCCATCAGCTCGATCTTCGCGTTGCCGAGATCGACATACGCCATGCGCACGCCCTGCTGCTCGTTGATACTGATATCGCCGATTTTGAGGCCATAGGTATCGGCAAGGCGCTGCGCTGCGGCGTCGAGATTGGGGACAACAATTGAAACGTGGGAAAGTCCGGTGATCATTTTCAACCTCGATTCGTGCCCCCTTGTCATTCCCGCCTGCGTGGGAACGATAGCGGTGGCGTTATCCGCGCTTATCGGTGTTCATCCGTGGTTCAAATAATCTTTTGCTGACGCAACTCCGCGATTCGTTCCGCCGACAACCCTAGCTCGTCGCCCAGCACCTGCTCGGTATGCTGCCCCAGCGTCGGTGGCGCGCGACGTATAGTCGGTGGCGTGTCGCTGAAACGATACGGCATACCCAGCACTTTTACGTCGCCCGCCGTCGGATGTTTGACGGTGCGCACCATTTCGCGCGCTGCGGTGTGCGGTGCGCTCAGCGCTTGCGCCACGCTGTTGATGCGTCCGCACGGAACGCCCGCGCCGGTGAGTTTGGTGATCAACGATTCGGCGTCTTCTGCTTTCAGCGCCTCGATAATCAAGGCGTCTATCGCCTCGCGATTGACCACGCGATCCGGGTTTTTGTGAAAGCGCATATCGGTGGCCCATTCGGCGTGGCCGAGTGCGGCTGCAAATTTCGCAAACTGTCCGTCGTTGCCGACGGCTACCGCGATCATGCCGTCTTTCACCGGGTAAGCGGTATACGGCACAATGTTCGGATGGCCGTTGCCGAAGCGCCGTGCGTCCTTGCCCGACACCAGATAATTCGACGCCACATTCGCCAGCATGAACAAGCCGGATTCATACAACGACACTTCGACATGCTGGCCGCGCCCGGTGCGATGCCGTGCGTTGAGCGCTGCGAGTATGGAATTACACGCCAACAGGCCGGTGGTGATATCGACAATGGCGACGCCGTATTTCATCGGATCGCCATCAGTTTCACCGCAGATGCTCATCAGGCCTGATTCAGCTTGCAGAATGAAATCATAACCGGGCAGCCCGCCCTTGGGGCCATCCGTCCCGTAGCCGGTGATGGAACAACGCACCACTCTAAGCGCGTTCTTTTTCAGCCAATCGTTGGTGAAGCCCCATTTCTCCAGCGTGCCCGCTTTGAAATTCTCGACCAGCACATCGCACTGCTTGATCAGCCTCGCAAGTATCTCCTGCCCCGCCTTGGACGCCATGTTAAGCGTGATCGAACGCTTGTTGCGGTTGATGCCGAGAAAATAAGCCGACTCGCCACCCGCAAACGGCGGCCCCCACGAGCGCGTATCGTCGCCGGCGCCGGGCGGCTCAACCTTGATCACCTCCGCGCCCATGTCGCCGAGCGTTTGTGCGCACAGCGGGCCGGCAAGAATGCGGGTGAGATCGAGTACTCGGACACCGTCGAGGGCACCCGTTGCTTCAGCGTTCATTTCTATTTGCCTATTTGCGCTTCTTAGCGCGCATCGACGGCGGCGAATTCAAATCATTCTCGCAACCCTCGACGTATTGTTGCAGTATCTTCTTGTCGCGCATGCGGAACTTCTGGAAGTCGGGCTTGCGGCCGGCGAGGAACGCGTTCATGCCTTCGTTGGCTTCGTCCGAACCCCACACGTGCGCGAGCAACTCCATGCCCTGCTGCCACGACGCATAGAGCATGTCGGATTCGGAGTTGAGCGACTTCTTGGTCATGCGGATGGTGAGTGCGCTGTGGCCTTTCATGGTTTCGCACCATTTCAGCGTTTCAGCGCGCAAATCTTTCAGCGGCACACACTTGTTGATAAGGCCGACCTCGACCGCTTCCTTGGCGCCGAAGCGGCGCGCGCAAAAAATCATTTCGCGCGCCAGACGTTCGCCGATGATGCGCGGCAGGTATTGCGTGGCGCCCACCGTCGGGCATGCGCCCACTTTGGCGCCGGTCTGGCCCAGCACTGCATTCTCGGAGGCGATCACCAGATCGCACCACAGCGCGAGTTCGTGTCCGCCGCCCATGCACCAGCCGTTGACCATGGCGATCACCGGAATCGGCAGGCCACGTATGGTCATCGCCAGACCCAGCATGCGGTCGTTCCACATGTAGGCATTGTTGAAATTGAGCCGTTTCATGGCATAAAAATCACCGCCGGCGGAAAATGATTTGTCGCCTGCGCCGGTGACGACGGCACACACAATGGACGGATCTTCGCGGGTGGATTTCAAGGCGTGAATCATTTCATCCAGCGTTTGCTCACGGAAGCAGTTCAGCACGCGCGGACGGTTAATGGTGGCCCAGGCGACCTGATCTTTGACTTCGTAAAGAATGTCTGTGTATGTGCTCTTTTTTGCCGGTTTTTTCTTGCTTGCAGCCATGACCACCACTCCTCGGATTAGGGTAAAAACGAGGTTCGGAGTTTACCAGAATGGCCACTAGCGATTGACAAGCGTATTCGCGGTAACTATCGTGCTCCCTCTGCGCCAACCCTGATATCCGCAACACCGAGGAAAAACCTGTTCATGCACCCTATGCTGAAATTCGCTGCTGCGTCATGCCTGCTGAGCGCCGGTGCGGCACACGCGCAAAATTACCCGACGCGCCTGGTGCGCATCATCGTGCCCTTCGTGCCCGGCGGACCGACCGACATCCAGGGACGATGGGCCGCGCAACAACTGAGCAACGCGCTGGGGCAAAATTTTATCGTCGAGAATCGCGGCGGCGGCGGCGGTGTGCCGGGCACCGAAGCAGTGGTGAAAGCAGCGCCCGACGGCTATACGCTGCTGGCCGGCAATCCCGGCCCGCTGACGGTGTCGCCCAGCGTCAACGCCAAAATGCCCTATGACACGCTGCGTGATCTGGCGCCGATTTTTCTGATCGCGCGCACCGCCAGTTGCCTGATGGTTCATCCCAGCGTGCCCGCCAAAGGCATCAAGGATTTCGTCGCGCTGGCGAAAGCACAACCTGGGAAAATCAACTATGGTTCGCCGGGCGTGGGCACCGTCGGCCATTTCGCCACCGAATTATTCGCCACGCAGGCCGGCATCAAGATGAATCATGTGCCGTACAAAGGCGCGGCGCAATACACCATCGATCTGATCGCCGGTCATATCGAGATCGCTATCATTCAGTTCGCCGGCTGCGCGCCGCTGTTGCAGCAAAACAAGCTGCGCGCGATCGGCGCCACGTCCGAGAAACGCTCGCCGCTGTTGCCGAATCTGCCGACCATCGCCGAACAAGGACTCACCGGATTCGTGAGTTACAACTGGAACGGCATGCTCGCACCGGCGAAAACGCCACGCGAAGTTATCACGCGCCTGCACGACGTACTCGCCAAACAGTTGGCCGCGCCGGAACATCGTGATTCATTCATCAATCAGGGCCACGAAGTCGGCGGCCTCGGTCCGGATGAATACGCGAATTTCATCCGCGCCGAAATCGAGAAGTGGGCGCGCGTCGCCAAAGCAGCAGGCATACAACGACAATAGTTTGTAACTATTTGATTTTATTGATATTTTAATCTGAACTCAAGGAGTGCCATGTCTACCAAAGAACCGCCTTATTTCATGTATTTTCCCGGCAACTACCGCTGGTCCGCCGCTTTCATCAATATGATGGGCTCGGCCACCTACGGCGGCTCGGACATCGGCGAGTTGCACAAGATCGGCGCGCTGCTCAAAGGCGCGGCGCCGGACGACGACGAGGCGTGGTTCGATGCCTGCGTCAAAGTCGCAGACGGCGTGCGCGCGCACGCGGAAAAATTTGAAGCCGACAGCCATCGCGTCTCAGCCGCGGCGGCATACCTGCGCGCCTGCAACTATTACCAGATGGCAGAACGGTTTCGCACGCCCAAAGACGCCAAGGCGCTGGCCACATTCAAAACCGGCGTGGATTGCTTCCACAAACACGCCGCGCTGACCGATATCAAAATCGAAATCGTGGAAGTGCCGATGGGAACGGAAAGCCTGCCGGGTTACTTTGTGCACGCACAGAATCCCAAACCCAAAGGCGCACCGTGCGTGGTGTTTTTTGACGGTCTCGACGTCACCAAGGAAATTCAGTTCGTGCGCGGCGTCACCGATCTCATCAAGCGCGGCATTTCATGCCTCGTGATGGACGGCCCCGGCACCGGCGAGGCGATTCGTTTTCGCAATAATGTGTTACGCCATGATTACGAAGTCGCGGGATCGGCGTGCATGGACTGGCTCGAAAAGCGCGATGACGTCGACGCCAAAAAAGTCGGCGTGGTCGCCATCAGTCTCGGCGGCTATTACGCGCCGCGCATCGCATCGATGGAGCCGCGCTTTGCGGCGTGCATCGCATGGGGCGCAATCTGGGATTACTATGGCACCTGGAAAAAGCGCATCGACGCCAAGTTCAAAACGTCGCTGTCGGTGCCCGGACACCATATCATGTGGATACTAGGCGTCAATACGCTGGAGGAAGCGCTGAAGAAACTGGAACCCTATCGGCTCGACGGTGTCGTACAAAAAATGCGTTGCCCGTTCCTGATTGTGCACGGCGCCGAGGACGAACAGATATCGCTTGCGGATGCGCAATCACTCTACAATGCTTCCGGTTCCACAGACAAAACACTGCGCGTATTCACCGCGGAAGAAGGCGGCTCACAACATTGTCAGCGCGATTATCTGACATTGGGTGTCGCAACCATGTGGGACTGGTTTGAGGATAAACTGGTGCGATCTTAAGCAGGTAGTAGGTAATCATACCGGTTGCCGTCGTTACCCGGCGGGCGATCGTTGTTTAGCGGAGCAGGGATGAGCATGAGTTTTCGGTTAAGCGCACTAATGGTCTCGCTCGCTTTGCTGGCCGCGATAGGACTCGCCGCCTGCGGAGACAAGGGTGGCGGCACTGCCGCCGCCCCCGACAAAAAAGGCAAGGAATCGCCCGCCATACCGGTCGTCGTGGCGCCGGTGATTGCACAAACCGTTCCGCTGAAAATACAGGCCATAGGGAATGTCGAGGTTCAAAACACGGTTTCGATCAAGTCACGCCTGGATGGGCAAATCGTCAAAGTGTCGTTCCGCGACGGGCAGGACATCATCAAAGGTCAGCCGCTGTTTGAAATAGATCCGCGCCCTTTACAGGCGCAGTTGCTGCAGGCGCAAGCGGCATTGGCGCGCGACAAGGCACAACTGGATCGCGCCCGCGCGCAGGAGGAACGCTACAAGGACTTGTTGCAAAAGGGCTTCGTGTCGCAGGATGCCTACGCGCAATTCCACACCAATGTGGATACCGCTGCAGCCACGGTACGGGCCAATGAGGCTGCGGTTGAAAACGCGCGCCTGCAAACCGAATACACGCTAATCCGCTCGCCAATTGAAGGACGGGCCGGCAAGATTCTGATCCAGGAAGGCAATCTGGTAAAAGCCAATGACACCGTTTCATTGGTGGTGATCAATCAAATTGCGCCGATCTACGTGAGCTTTGCCGTACCCGAGCAGTATCTTGGCGTCATTCGCAAGTACATGGCGGCCGGCAAGCTTGTGGTGGAGGCGCTGCCGCCAGGGGCGCCGGGGGCGGCAGACGCAGCAGGCACTGTGGCGACGGGTACGCTGGCTTTTATCGACAACACCGTCGATGCCACCACCGGCACCGTGCGCTTGCGCGCGACGTTTCCAAATCGCGACAGGACGCTGTGGCCGGGTCAATTCGTCACGGCATCCGTCACCCTGAACGAACAGCAGAACGCAATCGTGGTGCCGTCGCAAGCGGTGCAAACCGGACCCAAAGGCCAGTACGTGTACGTGGTAAAAGCCGGTGTGGCCGACATGCGCGAAATCGCCATCGAGCGTGTGGACGGCGCACAGACGGTAGTCGCCAAGGGCCTCGCCGCGGGCGAGCAGGTGGTCACCACCGGCCAGTCACGCCTGGTGCCCGGCATTAAAGTCAGCATCAAGCAGGACGCCAAAAAATCGTGAGCGCGTCATGAATCTGTCGGAACTGTTCATCAAGCGCCCGGTGATGACCGGGTTGTTGATGATCGGCATTCTCGCCTTTGGCATCATCGCCTATCGCGCGCTGCCGGTGTCGGCTCTGCCGAATGTGGATTTCCCGACGATACAGGTGACCGCCAACCTGCCGGGGGCGAGCCCGGAAACCATGGCCTCGGCCGTAGCGCTGCCACTGGAGAAGGAATTTTCGCTGATTGCGGGCATCGACTCGATGACCTCGAACAGCACGCTCGGCAGCACGTCGATCACCATGCAGTTTTCGCTGAACCGCGATATCGACGCCGCAGCACAGGACGTGCAATCGGCCATCTCGCGCGCCATACGCCAGTTGCCGCCGACGATGACCACACCGCCGTCTTTTCGCAAGGTCAATCCAGCGGACGCGGCGGTTTTCTACCTCGCGCTAACGTCAGATGCGCTGCCCATGTGGACCATCGACGAATTCGCGCAGACGCTCATGGCGCAGCGCATTTCGACCATCACCGGCGTCGCTCAGGTGCAGGTGTTCGGCACGCAGAAGTACGCGGTGCACGTTCAGATCGACCCGCGGGCTCTGGCTTCGCGCGGCATCGGTCTCGACGAAGTACAGCAGGTGATCGATCAACACAACGCCAATCTGCCCACGGGCACACTCTACGGCGAGCACCGAGCATATACCCTGCAAGCCAATGGCCAACTCACCAGCGCCAGCGGCTATCGTTCGCTGATCGTGGCCTACCGCAACGGTTCTCCCGTGCGGCTGGGCGATATCGGCAACGTGATCGACAGCGTGCAAACCGACAAGGTCGCCGCCTGGTATAACGGCAAGCGCGGTATTGTGCTCGCCATTCAACGCCAACCCGGCACCAACACCATCGAGGTTGTCGATGCCATAAAAAAACTGCTGCCTACATTTCGCGAGCAGATTCCACCCAGCGTCAATATCAATGTGCTTTACGACCGCTCGATTTCGATACGCGAATCGGTGGAAGAAGTGCAGTTCAGCCTGGTACTGGCGTTGGCGCTGGTGGTCATGGTTATTTTCCTGTTTTTGCGCAACTTTTCGGCAACGCTGATTCCCAGTCTGGCGTTACCGATGTCGATCGTCGGCACCTTTTCCATCATGCATCTGTTCGGCTTCAGCCTGAACAATCTGTCGCTGATGGCGTTAACGCTGTGTGTCGGCTTCGTGGTCGACGATGCCATCGTGATGCTGGAAAACATTTCGCGCCACCTGGAAATGGGCAAGAGCGCGATGCGCGCAACGCTCGACGGATCAAAGGAAATTGCGTTCACCATTATATCGATGACCCTGTCGCTTGCCGCGGTATTCATTCCGGTACTGTTTATGGGCGGCATGCTGGGAAGGCTGTTGTATGAATTCGCCGTTACCATCATGGCTGCGGTGCTGGTGTCCGGCTTGGTGTCGCTGACGTTGACGCCCATGCTGTGCGCGCGCTGGCTGAAGCCGCAGCACAATGTTTCCCACGGCCGGCTCTACAACGGCCTTGAGCGCATGTTCGACGCCTGGAAAAACGCGTATGACGTAACACTGCAATGGGTGATGCGTCATCGTCACTACACGCTGGTAATTTTCGTTGTGATTTTCGCGGTAACCGGCTGGATGTTCGTCAAAATGCCCAAGGATTTTCTGCCGAGCGAAGATTCAGGACAGTTGTTTGCGTTTACCGAGGCGGCGCAGGACGTTTCGTTCAATGAAATGGCCCGGCTTCAGCAGCAGGCTGCCGCTATCGTGAGAGAAGACCCCGCGGTGGAGTCCGTCATGTCGTTCATCGGCGCGGGCGGCGGTGCATCGGCACTGAATCTGGGCCGCATGTTTATCGTGCTTAAACCGCGCACCGAGCGCGCCACGCCCGATGAAATCATTCAAAAGCTGCGACCCAAGCTCGGCACGGTGCCGGGATTGAAGGTGTTCCTGCAGAATATTCCAACGATTCGCATCGGCGGCCAGCTTACCAAAACGCAATACCAATTCACCCTGCAGGACGCGGATACCGATGAGCTGTTCCAGTGGATACCGGTGATTCAGGACAAGCTCGCCAAGCTGCCGGGCTTTCAGGATGTCACCAGCGATCTGCAGATTGCCAACCCGCAGGTAACAGTGGACATTGATCGCAACAAGGCGTCTGCGCTTGGCATCACCGCCACGCAAATCGAGAACACGCTCTACAACGCTTTCGGACAGCGGCAAGTGTCGACCATTTACACGCCGAGCAACCAATATTGGGTCATTCTCGAACTTGAGCCGAAATTCCAGAACGATCCTTCGGCGCTGTCGCTGATTTACGTGCGCGCGAACAATGGCACGCTGGTGCCGTTGAATGCCGTGGCGAAACTCTCGCGCAATCTCGGCCCGCTCAGCATCAGCCACCTGGGGCAACTGCCCGCCGTGACCCTGTCTTTCAATCTCGCGCCGGGCATCGCGCTCGGCGATGCGATTAAACAGGTCGACGCCGCAATGCTGGAACTCAAGGCGCCGTCGACGCTGATCGGCAGCTATCAGGGCGCAGCGCAGGTGTTCCAATCCTCGCTCGCCGGCATGGGCATGTTGCTGATCATGGCGATTTTTGTGATTTATCTGGTATTGGGCATTCTGTACGAAAGCTACATTCACCCGATTACCATTCTGTCAGGATTACCCACCGCCGGCATGGGCGCACTCGCCACGCTGCTGCTGTTCGGCATGCCGCTCAATATGTACGCCTACGTCGGCATCATCATGCTGGTGGGCATCGTCAAGAAAAACGCGATCATGATGATCGACTTCGCCATCGAAGCGCAGCGCAACAGCGACAAAACACCTTACGAAGCGATGCATGAGGCCTGCATCGTGCGCTTCCGTCCGATCATGATGACTACCATGGCGGCCTTGATGGGCACGCTGCCGATCGCGCTAGGCTGGGGCGCCGGCGCCGAAGCACGCCGCCCGCTGGGACTCGCCGTGGTCGGCGGATTGGTGCTTTCCCAGTTGCTGACGCTTTACATCACGCCGGTGATTTATCTTTACCTCGAAGAAGCGCGCAATCGCTTCGCGGCACGACGCGCGCGCCGCAGCCCTGAGCACGGACCCGAAGCGGCACCGGAAACGTCATCATCCGAGCAGTCTGTCCCCGCATCAACGCCCGCGCCCGCAGCAAAGTAAGCCAGGCGCTCAACCGCGCCAGTTATCCGCCGCGCCATTCTGCGCCACTTGTTGCTCCAATCGTGTGGTCGAGCGCGCGAGCGCATAGCGCGCCGGGCCTTGCCCGGAAACCGTCCACCGGTACCCCACGCCGCGCGGCACGTGAATCACGTCTCCTTCGACAGCGTTGTGCTGATCATTCCCAACTTGCGTATCCAGTTTGCCGCTGATCACGTAGGCCAGCAGCTCATGCGCCGCGCTGCCCTCGGCGATTTCATTCCCGGCGGGCGACTGCACATAGGCCCACGACAGGTTCATGCCGTTCACCCACTGCTCATGGTGACCGGAAGGTTTCTCACCGTCGAAACCGTTGCACATCACGTAGTGGCAATTACCGAGACCCGCTGTGATCGCCTGCGATTTCTCCGGGGCCTTTTCGCGCCCCGGGTATTTGCCTGCCGCGATATCGCGCGCGACTTCCGTTGCAGAACGCGCGGTGTCGGGCAATGCCTCATCGACCGCCGCGCCAATCAGCGTCCACGTGCGATCCTTGAGGTAAAGATAGCGTATGCCGCTTGGCCCCGCACAAAAACTGTGCTGCGCGTTGGAGGGTATATGCACCAGTGTGCCGGGTTTCACCCGGTGCTGTTCATCGCCGACAACGCTGTCGAACTCGCCTTCCAGCAAAAACGCCATGAACTCGTTGGGATGGTAATGCAGCTTCGATTGCTGGCCGGCCTGTTTGGTAACGCAACGGAAATACATGGTCTGCGCCTCGATCACCGGTCCCTGCGTGGTCGATAGATGCGGATTGAGATGATGCGATTTCATCTCGTCAAATCGAAAATACGGCATATGGGACAGCTCCTCTTGCAGGGTGGGCGCAATACATTGTGCCGGGCGATAGCCTACTATATATTGATTCGCATCGTCCTTTGGAGGAACGCGATGAAGCGATACGTAGGGGCCGCATGTTGCGTGGGCATGGCGACAATGGCATCGGCCGTGGCCGCGCAAAGCTACCCCGCGCGCGCGGTACGCATCCTGGTGCCCTTCGTGCCCGCCGGCCCCACCGACATCAACGCGCGCATGGTGGCGCAAAAACTCACCGAGGCCTGGGGACAATCGTTTGTGGTCGAAAACCGCGGTGGCGCAGGCGGTGTGCTCGGCACCGACCTCGTCGCCAAAGCCGCACCCGATGGCTACACGTTGCTTGGCGCGAACCCCGGGCCGCTCACGATTTCGCCGAGCCTTAATCCCAAGTTGCCCTACGATCCGGCCAGGCAATTAACGCCGGTGATACTGGTGACCAATACGACGAGCGTGCTGACGGTACACCCCAGCGTACCCGCCAGGAGCGTCAAGGAACTCATCGCGCTGGCCAAGGCGCGTCCGGGAAAACTCACCTACGGCACACCCGGCATCGGCACGGTCAGTCATCTGACCTGGGAGATGTTCGGACATCGCGCCGGCGTAAAACTGTTGCATGTGCCGTACAAAGGCTCCGCGCAATCCACCAACGATTTTCTGGCCGGACAAATTGATCTGCGTTCGTTCTCCATACCCGCGGTGCTGCCGTTGATGAAAAGCGGCAAGGCGCGCGTGATCGGCATCAACAGCCTGAAACGCTCGCCGTTGATGCCCGACGCGCCTACCGTGGACGAAAGCGGATTGCCCGGCTTCGAATCAGCGAATTGGAACGGCATCATGGCGCCCGCCGGCACACCGCGCGAGATCATCATGAAGTTGCATGACGAAATTCAGCGCCGCGTGATCAAATCGGAATTGCGTGAGCAATTAATCAAAGACGGTTACGAAATCGCCGGACTCGGCCCGGAAGAATTTGCTGCATTCATGAAACTTGAAACGGAAAAGTGGGCCAAGGTGATTAAAACGGCCGATGTAAAAATCGATTAAAAACAAAAGGTTATGAAAATGATAACGACCACGAGCGACGACCACTATTTCATGTATTTCCCCGGCAATTACCGCTGGTCAGCGGCGTTCATCAGCATGCTCGGCACTTCGACCTGGGGCGGCTCCGATATCGGCGAAGTCGATCGCATTGGACGTTTGTTGAAAGCCGCGCCTGAACAAACCGATGAAGCATGGTTCGATGCCTGCGTGAAAATCGCCGACGAAACGCGCGCGCACGCGGCGCGTTACGAAAAATCCGCGCATCGCGTTTCCGCCGCGCCGTTTTATCTGCGCGCGTGCAAGTATTACCAGATGGCTGAACGTTTTCGCACGCCCAAAGATGCGCGCGCGCTCGAGATTTACCAGCGAAGCATCGATTGCTTTCACGCGTTCACCCGCATGACCGATGTAAAAATCGACATCGTCGAAGTGCCTTTTGTCGATGGCAGCCTGCCCGGTTATTTTGTACATGCACAGAACAGCACAGTCGCGCAGAAGCCTGCCGTGGTGTTTTTTGACGGCCTCGATGTCACCAAAGAACTGCTCTACATGCGCGGCGTGCCCGACTTGATCAAGCGTGGCATCTCGGTGTTGATCATGGATGGCCCCGGCACCGGCGAGGCGATACGCTTTCGCAAACATTATCTGCGCCATGATTACGAAGTCGCGGGTTCGGCGTGCGTCGATTGGCTGGAAAAACGCGCCGATGTCAATCCGAAGAAAATCGGCATCGTCGCCAACAGCCTCGGCGGCTATTACGCACCGCGCTGCGCCTCGATGGAACCACGTTTTGCGGCTTGCGTTGCGTGGGGCGCGATCTGGGATTACTACGCGACGTGGAAGCGCCGCGTCGATGCGGCCTTCAATGCGGCGATGTCTGTGCCGGGACACCACATCACCTGGATACTTGGCGTGAACACCGTTGAAGAAGCGTTGAAAAAACTCGAACCGTACCGCCTCGACGGTGTGGTGCAAAAAATGCGCTGCCCGTTCCTGATCGCTCACGGCGCCGAGGACGAACAAGTACCGCTCGCCGATGCGCAGGCGCTGTTTGACGCCTGCGGTTCGAAGGACAAAACGCTGCGCGTGTTCACGCCCCAGGAAGGCGGTGCGCAACACTGCATGCGCGACTACGCCGTGCTGGGTGTGGCGGAGATGTGGAACTGGTTTGAAGACAAGCTGGTGCGCAATTGAACGTCATCATGAGGCGCGCATCGTGTTTGCTGGCCGCCGCGGGCGTGTGGCTATGCGGCACCACGCATGCGCAGGAATATCCCACTAAAGCCATCCGCTACATCGTGCCCTTCGGCGCGGGCGGCCCCACCGACACGCAGGCGCGCTGGGCGGCACAAAAGCTCAACGCGGCGTTTGGCCAGACCGTGATTGTGGATAACCGCCCGGCAGTCGGCGGCATGCTCGGCACGGCTGCAGTGGCGAAAAGCCCCGCCGACGGCTACACGCTGCTCGCTGGCAACCCCGGCCCGCTGACAGTCGCACCGGCGATCACCGCGAACATGCCGTTCGATACGCTGCGCGATTTCACGCCGGTGATCCTTATCGCCAAAAGTGCGAGCACGCTGGTGGTGCATCCGGCGATACCGGCAAAAAATCTGAAAGAATTCATTGCGCTCGCCAAAGCGCGCCCCGGCAAACTGAACTACGGCACGCCGGGCGTAGGCACGGTGGGTCATTTGTCGACGGAATCGTTTGCGCATCGCACCGGCATCAATGTGGTGCACGTGCCGTACAAGGGCGGTGTCAACCAATACACCATTGAATTGATGTCGGGTTACATCGATTTCGCATCGCTGCAGATTTTCAATGTCGCGCCCTTCGTAAAGCAGAGCAAGTTGCGCGCACTGGCTGTCACCTCACGCACGCGCTCGCCCGCACTGCCGGATATCGCAACGATGCATGAGCAAGGCCTGACTGACTTTGAAAACTACAACTGGAACGCTGTGCTCGCGCCTACGAAAACACCAGCTGCGGTAATTTCAAAAATTCAGAACGTGCTCGCGGCGGGCATCCGCGACAGCCGCGACATGTTCGTGAATCAAGGCCAGGAACCCGGCGGCGAAAGCGGCGATCAGCTGGTAGCGTTCATCAAAGCGGAAATGGAACGCTACGAAAAAGTTGCACGCGCGGCGAATATTCCGCGCCAGTAGCCCTAGATAAATAAAACGTAAGTATCTGTTTTTATTATGTATTTTGCAATGCGTTCCAGGACGCGAAACCGCAGCCCACGTAGATCTCCGGCATCGCGCTATAGTGAATCAACTCAAAGCCGCGCGCGCCGGCTGCGCCATGCGCTGCAAGCCAGTTGCGCATCTCAGCGGCACCGTTACCGGCTTCGGCTATACGTTGATTGAGGAATGTCAGCAGCGCATCGCGATTGCCGGAAGCGAGGTGTTGCAGGCATTCGCGGTCAAACGCTTCGTCGATGGCGCCCATCGTTGCTTCACCGATGGAGTGGCTCATGCCGCCGGTTGCAAGCATCGCCACGCGCAAGGTACCAGGAAAACTTTTAACGGCATCGGCAATGCTTTTGCCGAGGTCAAAACAACGCGACAGCGACGGAAACGGCGGCTCCACCGTGTTGATAATCACCGGCACTATCGCCGGCAGCGGATCAAGATTCGCTTTCCACAGCGGAATGCAAAAACCGTGATCCAGCGCCAGCCGGTACGACACCGAAGGTTCAAAACCATCGGCCAATGCGCGTTCAAGCATGTGCTGCGCCAGCGACGCATGTCCAACGATGTGTTTATGCGGAAAAGCGGCGAGCCACGGTTCCGGCGGGCCATCATGCGTTTCGCCCACACCGATGCAAATCGACGGCAGGTTATCGATGAAAAAATTCACCCAGTGATCGGGCGAAATCACGATGAGTACATCAGGCCGCGCGGCGTTGATGCGCCGGCCCAATTCGGCAAACGCCGTAGTCAATGTCGTCCTGGTCGCTGAAGGAAGCACATCCCAACTACGCACGATCATCGGCCCATGGCTGGCTGCGAAAATGCCGACGAGTTCAGCCATGTGCGGACTTTCCGCCGGCTCTGATGCGACGCAGGAATTCGGCCTCCGGCATGCCTGCGACCAGAAAGTAAAAGCGCAGCAAATAGGCGTTCACCAGCGGCGCAAGCGTCGCCACGTCGTCGGCAGTTATAGCCGCGCGCACCTCGGGCTTCAGCGGATAACGCGCGAGCACCGTGTCGCGGCCGGCGCGATATTCCGCCGCCGCTGCGGGATTCTGTAAATCAAAAAACAGCTTGCTGAGCCAATAGTCGCGCATAATTACTCTGCGGTAATCCCCGCCGCCCGAATCAACGTGCTCCATTTCCTGATCTCGGATTTTACAAAGGCATCGGTTTCCGCCGCACTCATGCGCAGCATGCGCCCGCCGCCGCTCTCGGCGACTGTATTGCTTTTGCCATTTCGGTTTGCAGCCGTTTCAGCACCGCGGGCGGCGTGCCCGCGCGCGCGAAGATACCGAACCACGCCTCCATGTCCATCTGCGCGACGCCGCTTTCATTGACGGTCGGCACATTCGGCATGCCGGCAAAACGTTGCGCGCTCGACACCGCGAACGGTTTGACGCGGCCATCGTCGACATAGGGTTTCGCGGTACCCGCATTGTCGAAGAACAGATCGACACGCCCGCTTTGCAAATCCAGATGCGCCGCCTGCGCCCCTCGATACGGCACATGCACCATTTTCACGCCGGTAATATACGCCAGCGTCGCTGCCGCAATGTGCTGACCGGTGCCCACGCCACCCGATGCATAAGTAAGTTTGCCGGGATTCGCGCGCGCAAAGTCGATCAGTTCGCGCAGATTCTGCTGCGGCAAGTCCTTGCGCGATACCAGCGCGTAGCTGTAGCTCGCCACCATGCCCACCGGCACAAAATCCGCAAGCGGGTCGTACGCGAGCTTCTTGTAGAGACCGACGTTGGCGGCGATATTACTCAGACCGCCGACCAGCAGTGTATAACCGTCGGGCGTGGATTTCGCTGCGGCTTCGGTGCCCACCAGCGTACCGGCACCGGTGCGGTTTTCAACCACAACCTGTTGATTGAGTTGTTCGGAAAGTTTTTGCGACACCACGCGCGCGATCAGATCAAAGCCGCCACCCGGCGGATTGGGTGCAATGATGGCGGTACGGGTAATCTTGCGCGAACACTGAAACCGCAATCAATACGCCCAAGAAAGCATACAGCGCCTTAAACATGGATGATCAGCCTCTAGCATAGGTATCACAAGGCATCGATACCATCTCCTGTCATTCCCGCGAAGGCGGGAATCCATACGCCGCCTCAAGTGACACTGTATTATGGATTCCCGCCTTCGCGGGAACGACAATTGTGGTTTGCGGCCCGCCCGTATAGCTTAACGCGCCCTTGGATTTTTCGCGAGCATTGACTACCATGCATGCTTTCCGCAAAAGGATCGTCATGAGCAGCCCGCATCCCGTCGCCGTCGAACTGCCGCCGCACGGCTATGTCATTACCAGGCCCGTGCCAGGGTCGGACATTCCTGCCGACTATACTTTTGTGCTCACCCGGGATGAAATTTATGTGCCCATCGCCGTGCGCAAACCCGATGTACGTAAATGCGGCGACGGTCCGTGGCCGGCAATCATCATGGGGCGCGGCAACGGACGTGGCGGTCTGCCGCTGGTGGAACAGAAAGTGGCACTCTATAGCACCCTGCAGGACAAGATGATCGCGCGCGGCTATGTCGTGGTCTATGTAAATTACCGCAATGAAATTCCGTATCACTATGAAACGCGCAATCCCGTGCACAACGTGGCGGACGATATCGCCAACGAAGGCCGCACGCTGAAATCCGAGCCGAGCGTAGATTCGGATGATTTGCAGTCGGTTATCAAATACGTGCGCTCGCTACCCTATGTCAGGCCGGACAAAGTCGGCGCAGTGGGCGTGAGCCACGGCGGCGAAACGATTTTGAAAGCGGCAGCCGAAATGGATTTCACCTGCGGCGTCGCTATCGAAGGCGCATCGCATGAGTTCTTAACCGTGAATACCGGTCCCAGCGCGCCGCGCATCGGCAGCGAAGTGCAATACAATGACATCGAAGTCGCACGCAAAAATGCCAGCAAGGCGCGCGCGATGGAACGCATACGCCGCATCAACACGCCGATACTGCATATCGGCCGCGATCCCGATCATCTGCAAGGCATCTTCAAGCTCGCGCATGAGTGGATGGTCGAGGCCGGCAAGGATTCCACCTGGGCCAGTTTTAATCATCCCGCACACGGTTATCCGTTTATCGAACGCGTCGCGGACGGCTCTTACCGGCCAAACCCTGAGCAGCAGGCGGCGTTTGATTTGTTTATGGATTATTTTGATGCGCGTTTGAAGTAACTCAAGAATTATCGTAAGTATCTGTTTTTAAACAACTATTTAAAAGGTCTCCCGCAATGAAAATCGCTGTTATTCACGACTACGCCGATGTGATGCGCACCACGCGCGCCTATCCCAAACTGCAAGCTGCGGGACATCAAGTCGCCATTTACAACGACGCCTACACCGATCCCGCGCGCGTAGTGGAGCAGGTCAAAGGTTGCGACGCGTTATTACTCACGCAACAACGCGTTGTCATCACGCGCCAGATTCTTGAGCAATTGCCGCAACTTAAATTCATCAGCCAGACCGGCCGCAATGCAAGCCATCTGGATGTCGCCGCCTGCACAGAACGCGGCATCACCGTGTCGGCTGGCGGGCACGACAGCAAGAGCCCCTACACCACCACCGGTGAACTGGCATGGGCGCTGATACTCGCATCATTGCGTCACATACCGTACGAAGTCGAAAGCTTCAAGGCCGGCAACTGGCATACCACCGTCGGCACCCGGCTGTCGGGCGCCACGCTCGGCATCTACGCTTTTGGACACATCGGCAGCGGCGTGGCGCGCGTCGGCAAAGCGTTCGGCATGAACGTCATTTGCTGGGGCCGCGAAGGTTCGCTTGCCAAAGCGAAAGCTGAAGGCTTCAAAGCGGCCGCGAGCCGCGAAGCGTTTTTTGAACAATCAGATGTGATCAGCCTGCACCTGCCTTCGAACAAGGCCACGCAAGGCATCATCACCGCCGCCGATCTCGCGCGCATGAAGCCCACGTCGTTGTTGGTCAACACCAGCCGCGCACCCATCATCGCCGAAGGCGCACTGGTCGAGGCGCTGAAAAAAGGCCGGCCCGGTTTTGCGGCAGTCGATGTGTATGAAGAAGAGCCTGTCACCGGCGCCAATCACCCGTTGCTCAAGATGAAAAACGCGCTATGCACGCCGCACCTGGGCTACAGCGAGAAAGCCAGCTACGAGGCAATTTACGCAGGCGGTATAGAACAAATACTCGCGTATTCTGCAGGCGCACCGATCAACGTGCTTAATCCGGAAGCGGCGGGTAAGAAATAAGGCTTTGCCGTCAAGGCATCAGGCATGCAGAAAATCCCAGCGCAGGCCCGCACGCTCGACAATAGCGTCGATATCTTCCGCCAGCACGAAACGTGCATTGACAAGTTTTTGCGCGGCCGCGCGCACCGCGTCCAGATACGCGGCGCGTGAAGCATAGCGCTCGGCAATCGACAAGCGTGGATCGCCGGTCTTTTCACGCTCGGCGCGCGTGCGCGCAAACACCAGCGTGGAGCCGCGCATTTGCATCAGATCGTCGGCGGCGCCCTGATCGGGATGACGCGGGTTCCAGCCGGTGAAGGTCGCCAAGGGTGCGGCCGTTTCCACCGGGATGATGCCTGCCACTTCATTGCCATCGGCGTCGATGGCCGACACATGCGCTTTGAATTGCACGCCCGCCTTCGGTGGATAGGCTGCGATGCCGCGCCCTATGTCAAGGCCGAAATCCAGCGCCGAGGGCCTTACGAAGCGGCTTGCGAAAGTCACGCCGGGCAGCTTGCGAAAAAATTCGCCCAACGCTTCGGGCTGCGCCGCAGTGCCATCGGAAAGTCGCGGAAACGCGCTGGCGGGCGGCGCTACACCCTTGCTTGCCCACGCATCCAGATTCACCAGCGCGCCACGCAACAACGGCGCGTAATCGACGATATTGAACATATGCGCGCCACGCGCGCCGGTGTTGGCGTCAGTGGCCGGCGGCGGGATCGCACCCGGCGTATGCTGCGTGCCTGCAAACAAGTAGGTGCGCACAAATTCTGCGGGCTCGGCGTCGCGCGCACCGCTGTCATCGGTGTGTATCAGCGACGCATCGCCGCGCCAGTATTCAGCCGCCGTGTTGGTGGCGAAAATTTTCGGCTGCTTGCCACGCGCGTTTAACTTCGCGTACAAGCCCTCGTCGTTAAACGGCGGCAAACTGCCGACCGTACCCGCCGAGTTCAGCGACGGCTGTCCAAAGCGCAGGTTGAATTCACCGCGCCGTCCGCCCGCCACGTGCGGCCACACGGCGTCGAACACCATGCGCCCTTGTTCGTCTTCTTCAAGGCCGAGATACAGCATCTCGCGCAAAAAGCGCCCGCTTTGCGATACGCCAAACAGATATGCGTGTTCCAGGCTGCCGGCACAGGGGTTGCCGCTATCCGCTGAACCCCAGCGCAAAAACGCTGCCGCATCGCGCACCGCGAGAAAGCTCGCGCCCACCAGCAGCGGATTCGACGAGCGATACACCACGTCGTAAATCACACCCGGCCTGAATCCGCCCTTCATCGCGACATGTCCTGCATCGATAAAGCGCCATGCCTCGCGCGGCAACACCACCGGCGCTGCACCGCCGTTCTCGCGCACGGTGACCGACGCGTCGGGGTCATCGAGATCGATGCCGGGATTGGGGATGTGATAACGATCCGCCAGCGGCAGTACGTCGGCCTGTTCATTGGGCCGCAAACGGCAGCGTACGTAACCGGTAACACCGGGCACGCGCGGCGCATCCAGCACCATCAACCCATCTTGGCGCGGCACGTCGATCTGCCAGCCTACCCATGCCACCGAATAACCCTGACGCATCAGAAAGCCGTTGCCGAAATCTTTCGCGGTGGTGGGATCGGGCACGCGCGGCGTGCTGTTGAACATTTCAATCGCCACCTTGCGCCCGCGATTGGGCACATCCAGCAGCAGGCGGCCGTTGCCCTTTTTCATGTCAACGGGCTTCAGTAGATAAAAGTCGCCTGAAAATTCCACCATGCCTTGCGCGTTGCGCGGCGCCAGTGTCATGTCGGTCACGCGCTGATGCACCGGGTGCATCGGGTCAACCGCAAAGTGGACGGTGCCCGCGATTTTTTCATAAGCGCCGCGGGTGCCGAAGGACTGGCCGTCGAGAACCGTGGCACGCGTGCGAACCTCAAGATGAGTTACCATCAGCTTGTGCTCCTTATGGATGAGCACCAATTGTAATCTGCCGGCGACGGAAGCGATGGTGAGGAGCCACGATGTGCACTAAATACTTTTTCATGACAAGAACGATGCTCGCGGCATTACTGCTCACCGCGCTAACATCGGGCAACGCCCTTAGCCAGCAAAAATATCCTGTAAAACCCATTCGCCTGATCGTGTCGTTCTCCGCCGGCGGCACGCCCGACACGCTGGCGCGGCTGCTGGGGCCGCGCCTGAGCGAAGCGCTGGGACAGCCCATCGTAATTGAAAACCGGCCTGGTGCAGGCGGTGCGCTGGCAGCCGCCATCGTTGCCAAGGCGCCCGCTGACGGTTACACGCTGCTCGCCGTGTCACCCGGCCACGCGATCAATGCTGCTCTGCAACCCAAACTGCCGTACGATTCGATCAAAGATTTTTCAGGTGTATCGAACATCGGCTACAGTACGCTGGTGCTGGTGGTGTCGCCCACGCTGGGACCGAAAACCGTGAAAGAATTGATCGCGCTCGGCCATGCGCTGCCGGGAAAATTTTTCTTCGGTTCCGCAGGCGCGGGTAGCGGCACGCACATGAACGGTGAACGGTTTCGCCTGCTGGCGAATATCAAGGCGGTGCACGTGGCATTCAAGGGCCAGCCGGAGTTTCTGATCGAAGTCGTCGCTGGGCGCGTACACTATGGCGTCGCGGGATTGGGGCCCGCGATGCCACTGATCAAGGAACGGCGGCTGCTGCCGTTGGCGGCCTTGCCTGGCACTGCGCTGTTGCCTGATGTGCCCGCGATGGCTGACGTGCTGCCCGGCGCGGGCCGCGATGGCTTTCAGGCATGGCTCGCGCCCGCCGGCACGCCGCTCGCCATCCGCAATCAGTTGAACAAGGAGATCGCGAAAGTACTGGCGCAGCCGGAGGTGAAGGACCGCCTGCAAAATGTCTCGTTTCACGTGCATCACAGCACGCCCGAGGAAACGGAACGATTCCTGCGCGCCGATATCGCATCGTTCACCAAACTGGCGACAGATGCGGGCATGCGAGCTAAGGGTCCCTGACACCGTGCGCGTGTACGCAAACTTTTTTTCCGCCATCGTCGCTGTCGTTTGCATCGCGGCAGCGGCTGGCGCATCCGCGCAGCAAAAATATCCCACGAAACCCATACGTATGATCGTGCCGTCCAGCGCGGGCGGCACGCAGGACACACTGGCGCGGCTGGTCGGCACCAAACTCGGCGAAGCACTGAAACAGCCGGTGGTGGTGGAAAACCGGCCCGGCGCCGGCGGCATGATCGGCGCATCCATCGTCGCCAAGGCTGCGCCCGACGGTTACACGCTGCTCTTGGGCGGGCCCGGTTTCGCCGTAAATGCCGGCGTGCGCGACAATCTGCCGTACGACCCCGTCAAGGATTTCAGCGGTGTGGCGCAAATTGGTTACAGCACCACGGTGCTGGTAGTGAGCCCGGCGCTCGGCGTGAAATCAGTCAAGGCGTTGATCGAGTTTGGACATGCACATCCGGGCAAATTGTTATTCGGTTCCTCCGGCGCCGGCAGTGCCACGTTCATGAATGCGGAGCGCTTTCGCATGGCCGCGGGCATCAAGGCCGCGCACGTAGGCTTCAAAGGCCAGCCGGAGTTTTTGCTGGAAATTGCCGCCGGCCGCATACACTACGGCGTCGGCGGATTGGGGCCGACACTGACGTTCATCAAGAGCGGACAACTGCTGCCGCTGGCGGTCACCACCTCAAAGCGTGCGCCGCTGTTGCCCGACGTGCCCACTGCTGCCGAAGCCGTGCCGGGATGGGGCCGCGACGGCTCGCAAGGCATACTCGCGCCCGCGCAAACACCGCGCGCCATCGTGCATCAGATCAACAAGGAAGTCGCGCGCATACTCGAAATACCCGAAGTGCGCGAACGTCTGCTCGGCGTGGATTTCAACATCCTCACCAGCACGCCGGAGGAATACGACAAGATGCTGCGCTCGGATATTGCTACGTTTACGCGCGTGGCTAAGGAAGCGGGATTGCGGGTGAAGTAAGCCGTTGTAGGTTGGGGTGAGCTTGCGAACCCCAACGAGCAGCCATTGCAATATGGCCGCTTATTGATATGTGCCGTATCTGGTGTTGGGGTTCCTTCGTCACCCCAACCTACAATACTGGTGTGCCCCGTTTTTTGCGCATCCGTGTTAAGCGATTAGACCGCATACTTCACGAGCTGCTTTATGCCATCGCACAATATATTTATCCTGGCTTGGAATTCCATGTTCTTCAACATACCGGACCATCCATCCGGTGAGGCCGTCCCATTTCGAGAAATCACCTGGAGGGAGCAAGTGCCACCCGAGCTCTTGAAGTGTCCAATTCGCCTTTGCGGCGTTACGCAGCATTGAGGTGGTAGTCCAATTCTCTTCCGAGTCGGATCCACCGCGTGCTATTGGGATGACGTGATCGACGGTCGGGGTAAGCTCCCAATATGCGGGGTGCGTGTCGGTCATCTTCCAGTTCGGGTGAAAAGGAAACTCAAGTGGCAAAAGTTTCGAGATCAGCCGTAATACAGCCGGGTGAACGAGTCGCGCTCCGCAATAGCGGTCAAT
>Ga0193752_1000454_pt1 | contig 39469 bp, 24 predicted proteins | sample H1c1metaG_FD_144924 | JGI IMG/M metagenome (GOLD analysis project Ga0193752, IMG submission 144924) | Soil microbial communities from a riparian zone of the East river system, Colorado, United States - H1c1 | ecosystem: Environmental > Terrestrial > Soil > Riparian zone | place: USA: East River... | reverse complement strand
ACTCGTTGTGATAGAATTAAGGAGGGGAAGAGCCAGGCTCCATTCGTTTAATCCCATTCCAGGCCCTTCTATGCCATATGCTGGGCCGGAACGTGTCATATAAACCTGTGCAAGAACTGCCTGGGCAGCGTATTTGGTTGCTCTGCCAACATCACTTGCACTATAAGCCGGAAAAGCTCCCGAATAGTTAGCAGGTAAATTTGCGATGGCATACTGTAAATCATCAATTACAAATTTATAAACACTGTCAACCGGGCTCCTGCCTATGGAAATAACTTCGTCCGCGACAACAGGTCGATCTATCAAAGGCACTTTACCATAATACCTGATCAGATCAAAGTAATAAAAAGCACGCAGGAACCTGGCTTCAGCGGTTAATCTTGTTGCCAAAGCGGGTGTGATAACTGTGCTGCCATTCTTGTCGATTTGATCCAACAAGGTATTAGCTTTAAATATGCCGCTGTAATTGGCGGTCCAGGCTTCTTCCACAAATGCATTTGGAGCTATGTTTGATGAAAAATTATTAATGGGATCATGATCACGGGCAACATCGTTCACCGGATATATATTGTCAGAGCGTATTTCTGAAAGGCTTAATATACGGTTCGGATAATTACGCAGAGAATTGTAAGCAGCATTAACTGCTTGTATATAATCACTTGGCTGTTTGTAAAAAGTTTCTGTAGTTGCCGTTGAAATAGGTAGCTGATCCAATTCTTTCTTGCACGACGTAACAAAGATTGCAGCCACGATTATTATAAAAGATATATTTCTCATTTTAATAAAATTAGATAAGATTAAAAAGTGAGGTTTAATCCGAATATCAGAGATTTAGCTAGCGGCAGACCGCCGTAATCTCCCGCGGCAGGAAAAGCTGTATTCGAACTCTGCGAAGTATTGGCTGCTTCAGGATTTAAACCATTGGTATATTTATCCCAGCCAAAGAAGTTTTCTAATGTAAAGTAAATCCTCGCATTTTGAACAAGCTTTGTTTTTATCAGTGGTTTCAGATTATAACCTAAAGAAATATTCCGGATACGGATATAATCTGAAGAGTACACCCAATCAGTAGCCGCTGAAATGGGAGTATTATAAGTGGCATAAGCTTTTCCAAACCTGCCCTCTCCCTGATCTGCGGGAGATTTCCATCGATTAACAAACGATCGTGGATGATTATCTGACCTTCCCTGTCCGGGCCGTGTGATGGCTCTTCCAAGGGATGAAAATATTGTCCCCCCCGTTTGTCCCTGGACCAATACATTTAAATCAAATCCTTTATAACGAAATGTATTTGTGATCCCAAAAGTATAGTCGGGGTTAGGATGTCCTACAATTTGTTTATCTGCTTCTGTTATAACACCGTCTCCGTTAAAATCTTCATATCTCAGATCACCTTCCGCCTGACCACTTCCATAAGTTGCTACCTTTTTTGTTATATCATCAGCAGTCAAAAATCCGATTGTTCTTAAAACATATATACTGTTCAGGGGATAATCAATTCGCAATATCTGATCGGAAACATTATTTCCATTTGGTACGATGATTTGAGTTTGTCCCGGTGCCAGTGCTAATATTTTATTTCTGTTATAGGTTATATTCACTGAAGTGTTCCATTGAAATTTGCCGATCATATTACGGGAGGTTAGTTCCAGTTCAAGGCCGATGTTTCTTACTGAACCTATATTAGTAAGGTAATTGGTAAAGCCCGATGCCGATGGAACCTGCACGTTTAACAGCAGGTCTGTGTTTAGTTTGTTATAATAATCGAATGATCCCATGATACGGTTTTTCAAAAAGCCGAAGTCCACACCTACATCATATGTTTTGGATCTTTCCCAACGAAGGCCAGGGCTTGCCAAAATATTAGGCGCCTGCCCGATGACTGCGCCAGGTGTAGTTCCAAACACATATCCAAAAGATGCTATGGTCGGAATACTTGAATAGTCTCCGATGTTATTGTTTCCGTTTTCTCCATAGCTTGCCCGAAGTTTCAGGTCACTGAGCAAACCTATTTTTCCCATGAATTTTTCTTCAATGATTCTCCATCCGACCGAAGCAGAAGAAAAAACACCATATTTATTATCAGCACCAAATCTTGACGATCCATCTGAACGTAAGCTTCCCGAAACAAGGTATTTATTTCTGAAGCCATATTGTATCCGGCCGAATGCCGACAGCAAAACATTCTTTGTGGAATTGGTATTTCCAGTCACTGCTGCAGCTGCATTCAGAGTTTCTATTACCGCGTTTGTATAACCAGTGTTGGAACTGATCGTGGCCCTGTCTAAGCGTTCAGAATTATAGGAATAACCGGCCAGTACATTTATATTATGATCGTCCTTAATAATTGTAGCGTAGTTAAGCGTATTCTCATTTACAAATGTCTGCCTCCGGTAGCTATTTTGCGATCCGGAAGTAGAAGCAAGCAGGTTATTTGAGCCGGTAAAGGTTCTTTGTGCCAGCGTACCTGTTGTTATATAAGGTACATATGATGTGGCGATGTTATCCGTATTGTCGAGGTTAACTGAAGTTCTGAAAGTGAGCCCGTTTATGATTTGCAATTCTGCAAATACAGTACCCAAAGTACGGTACCGTTTAGTGGTACCTTTATTATACATCAGTTTGCCAAGCGGTGAATTTGTTGTACTGCTATAAGTATATTGGCCATTATTCGCAATGTTCGGAAGAAGGCCCATCGTATCTTCCTGAACAGGTGCCAAACTCAGGGTCTGGTGGAAAATTGAATTCTGACTTTCCACTCCCGGATCCTGTGTAATCGAATACGTTGGTGCTACGTATGCGCCGAATTTCAGGCTTTTAGAGGCATTCACCTCTACATTTGCCCTGAGTGAATAAGTTTCATAACCTACATTTTTTACAAAACCGTCTGTGTTAGCATAGTTTCCTGATATAAAGTATTTCACGGCTTCTGTACCTCCCGAAGCGGAGATCTGATAATTCTGCATCGCCCCTTTACGTGTGATTACATCCTGCCAGTCTATAAATCTTAATCCCGGATAACCAGGCATAGTCCAACGGGGATCTAACATATAGTTGGCATTGAAATTTCCACCATTTCTGGTTAGCCGCGTTGCCTGGTTATCACTGGCACTGGCGCCAGGAAATGCAGCTACATAGGTGGCGTTGATTACCTCAGTCGCGTTCTCGATCCATTCAGGACCATTCATCATTTCTAGTTTTTTAGAAGCTTCATTATATCCTCCAAACACATTAAAGTCGATCTTAGGTTTACCCGTACGACCTCGTTTCGTTGTAATCAACACTACACCATTTGATGCCCTGGATCCATAGATTGCAGCAGCAGCCGCATCTTTCAAAACATCAATGCTTTCTATATCGTTAGGGTTGATATTATCCAGGGGATTACCAGTTGTAAAAGTTCCATTGCCGGTATTGCTTGAATTGGTAGACAACGGAAATCCATCTATTACATATAATGGTTCATTACCTCCACTGATCGAGCCAACTCCGCGCACCTGTACGCTGAATGCTTTACCGGGTATACCGGTGGTTTGTTTAACAGTGACGCCCGCCATCTGACCAACCAATGCCTGGTCTACTCTTTGAACAGGTCGTTCATCTAAATTAGTAGCACTGAATGAAGAAACTGCACCCGTTACATTAGCTCTTCTCTGAGTTCCGTAACCAATCACAACTACCTCATCCAACTGTTTGTTGGTCAAGCCCAAGGTTACTGAAACTTCGTTACCGGTAACATTGATTGTTTGTTCGCTATAAAGTACATGCGTAATAACCAGTTGAGGATTGGTTGTTGCAGACGGAATAGAAATTCTAAAATTGCCTGAGGAATCTGTCCTGGTACTTATTGCCGTTCCTTTCAGGGAAATTGAAGCATCGGGAACAGGTGTTCCTGTTTCATCGCTTACCCTTCCCTGAATTTGTCGGTCCTGTGCAAATAATAAGGAAGGCAAGGCAATCGTCAGGATTGCAATAAGCAGGATAGTGTTTTTCATATAGCATTTTTAGTTTTGGATTATGTTCGCAGATATACTAGCAGAAGCAATTATTGAACCTCCAATGAATTAATCGTTGATTATATAATCTAAAATAATTAATATATCGGAAAGAACTGGTGTTGGACAGATATTGGAAAGGAAAAGAACAGATATTGGAAGGAAAAGAACAGATATTAGAAAGACAATTTACTGATCCTCCTTCGCGGGCTGGTGGAGAGGCAACCAAACCGTTATTTTTGTGAATGCATTAGCCACGCTATGTGCTTCTATGAATCCATTGTGGTTATCTACTATTTTTTTACACAATGACAGTCCCAATCCCTGACCCGGTGTGAGATCCAGTTTTCTGAATAATTCAAATATGTGCTCCTTGTAAACTTCATCAAATCCGATTCCATCATCCATTATTTCAAGCCGCACATAGTCTTCGTATTTATATTTGCCTTCTACTGACCTGAATTTGTTTTGTTTCAAAATGGTAGATTGGATTGTCACATTGACCTTCTGATTTTTTCTGAATTTTACCGAATTTGAAAGAAGGTGATAAATCAACAGCTGCAGCTGCTCTTCATCACCATCCAAAAACAGAAGGTCTTTGTAATGTAGCGATAACAGATCTGCATCAATCTCCTCATTCAATACATTTTGAGCACGCCCGATTATGACATTCAGGTCAACTTTTTGGAACTGATTTGACTTTTCATTGAGCCATACATATTGCTGCAGGCCATTTACGACCGCTTTCATCTGGTTGGCTGATCTCATTAGTCTTTCAACCGTATTTGAATTGTTTTCAGTCTCCAGTTTCCTTGTAAACAAAAGTATTTTTCTAAGAGGTTCCTTTAAGTTATGTGTAACCACATGACTGAATTGCTTCAATTCGTTGTTTTGCCTCCTTATTTGTTGCATTTGCTGATCCAGCTTTTCAGAATGCTCCTGGAGATCCAATTTTACTTTTAGCAATTCTGTGTTTTCCCGTAAGGCTCTTTCTGCTCCGTTGCGCGCAAGCACGAGTTCTTCCTCAAATTTTTTGCGGTTTGGTACAACAATAAAAACACAACAGGTGAGCATTCGTTGATCAAATTCTATCCGTTTTGCATTAAGCAATACGGGCAGATGCACGCCGTCACTGGTAAGTAATGAAAGGAAAATTTCTTCAGCATGGCCATGCATTCTGACGAGTGGGAAAAGATGTGTTTGGAAGAAGATCCGCGTTGGAAGAGTAAAAATAGTCTCAATATTCCGGCCTTTTAACTGCCCTGTATCATATTTTAAAATGGTACCCAGCGTGAGATTTGACTCAAACATCGTACCGTCATCAAAAAATGCAAAATAGCCACAGGGTGCTTTATCGAAAAGTTGTCCAGTCATGCTGTTTCGGGCAGATATTCCTGAATGAGCTTAATAGTTTCCTCCGGTTCACTCATATGGGGGCAGTGGCCTTTAGCCTTCATTACATTCAGGGTGCTTTGCGGAAGTTTCTCATGCAGGTAATCACCCACTGCCAGAGGGGCTATCAGGTCGTCGGAGCACTGTAATATAAGAGCCGGTGTTTGAAGCTTGGAGAGATCATTCCTGTTGTCTGAAAAGAAAGTTGCCCTGGCAAACTGGTTCGCAATTTTGGGATCAGTACTGCAAAAACTTTCTGTAAGTTCCTGTCCGAGCTCGGGCCTGTCATCATTTTTCATGATTTGCGGCGCCAGGAAATTTGCCCAACCGATGTAGTTTTTATCCATAGTTTCCAGCAAGCCCTCTATATCGCTCTTTTCAAACCCTCCTGAATATCCATCTTCATTGATGTAACAGGGCGAAGGGCCCACCATGATCATACTTTTGAAAAGTTGTGGCTTTTCAATGGCAGCCAAAAGACCGATCATGCTGCTAACAGAGTGGCCGACAAAAATGATATCCTTTAAATTCAATGTTTCACAAATATCGAGAACATCCTGTGCATATCCCTGAAGCGTGCTATATCGCTCCGGGTTATAGCTCGTGATGTCCGACTTTCCAGCTCCCACGTAATCGAATAAAATGAGCCGATAATCTTTTTCAAAAGCCGGTGTGATATAGCGCCACATGTTTTGATCACAACCAAAACCATGCGCAAACAACATTGGTTGAGTTCCTTTGCCTGCAATCTGAACATTATTTCGGACGAGAACGTTCTTTGCCATAAATACATCAATATAAACAAACTGACTGAATCGCTAAGGGTAAAGATACAATTCCTCCCTACAATGTCTTTCTCACAATCAAATCAAACTTATTCCAGACTTTCGTTAATTTGCCACTAACAACCATCTCTGCTGCATGTTTTCCCATTTCTTTAAAATCTGTTGAAAGTACTGTAAGACCATCAAGAATGATTTCATTTATTGGAGACTCGTTATAGGAAATGATTCCAATATCCGTTCCGATTTTCAAACCTTTGATTTTAGCTATACGGATAATTTCGATAAGTTCTATGTCGAGCTGACTGTTCAGGACGATGTATACTTCGCCTTTAATGATCTGTTTCAGATCGATTGTTTTGTAATACTGATGCCTGATACTATGTTCGCTGCAAAATTTTTCAATCCCTTTCTCCGTAAATTTGCTGTACAAACTTCCTCCTGTCGATACTGTATTAACTTTATTATATTTTCTAATCAGTTCTTTTCCCTGTAAAAGTCCACGGTATACATCCTGCTCAAAATCCTGGTATACGGTGCCAAAATTTCCTCTCAGAGATTCTATTTTTCTGTCAAGTATAATAAGCTTCCGGTTAGGGATTTTTTTTAATAAATGCAGAACCCGGTCCTGGATTTCGTTCTGAAGCTGAAAGTGAGGCGTTATGATATAATAGTCGAAATTTCCCAAATTTTCATCCAGCAACGATTCGAAGAGTTCAACGTCCTGGTTGTGTAGATGAATAGAGATATTAACAAGCTCCTGCGTACCCTCGGTAAAGGATCTGGCCAATACCAGCTTGTAGGTACTGAGTTTGTCGAAGAGCATCAGTACTTTTATTTTGCTGGCATTAGGATTGTCGGTTATGTAGAAACCTTTACCATGAGCAGATTCAATGATGCCTTTTTTGCGCAGGATAGAATAGGATTTTTTCACTGTTTCCCTGGAAATAGACAACTCCTTACTAAGTTCATTCATGGAAGGAATAAAATCTCCTTTCCCGAATTCACCTGCCAGGGTTAATCGTTCAATCTCATTAATTAATTGTTTGTAAACCGGAACCTGGGATTCAAACTCTACGGAAATCTTTTTATTCATACAATAATTTTAGTACAAAATTCTGATTATCAGCACCTGTTCTTATTTTAATCTATTGCACTGAAGACTTACTATTTTTTTTATTTGTCTGAATAAATAAAATTACTAAATTCGCACCACACCACAGTACATCACAGTATCATCCGCACCGATAGTTGCCTTATAACGAATAGTACGATCCATAAATCTAACTTTTGCTTTATTCATTGCATATGGAAAAATATCTCCGTCAAAAAAGTCCCGGGTTGTTAAGCCTTAAAGTAAAACTCCGCATTTTACTTTTCTGTATTATAATCTTTAACGGGCTAATGCTCATAGCTCAGGAAAGGGAAATATCCGGAAGGATTACCAATTCATCAAAAGAACCGCTGGCAGGTGTATCTGTAGTTTTGAAAGGCACAGCCAAAGGTACTGCAACAGAAAAAAATGGAAACTTTTCGCTCAGGGCTTTGCCTGGAGATACCGTGTTGACAGTTTCCCTGGTTGGAATGAAGACGCAGGAGCTTGACATAAAAAATAAATCACAGATTGATGTGGTCATGACGGACGAGGCCGGCGGACTTGACGAGGTAATTGTGATAGGATATGGCACGGCCCAGAAGAAAGACCTGACCGGAGCTGTTTCCACCATCTCAGGAGGTAATGTCCGGGAGCGACAGGCTGTTCGTATTTCACAATCATTACAGGGTGCTATCCCCGGTGTATGGGCCTCCCGGACAAGCGGGGCGCCGGACGCAACTTCCACGTTAAGGATAAGGGGAATTACAACAATCGGGGACAATAATCCGCTAATCATCATAGACGGGATACCGGGCACTTTGGATTGGGTTAATCCAAATGATGTGGAAAATGTTACCGTAAATCGGGGCAATTGGATCTGCAATATGATTTCAATTATGGATTCAGTAACCCGACCCGGATGCCGGAATACGGCGATGCCCAGACATACATGAGAGTTCAGAATGAATTGAAGTGGAATGATAACAATAATACGGGAAGTGAAAATCCGATTTATTCAAAAGACCTGATTGACAATTATCCTTCTCTTCATGCTCAGAACCCCGATAAATATCCAAGTACTGACTGGCGCAGTTTAATATTTAATCGTCATGCACCACGGCAAAGTCATGCCATTAGTTTGGCTGCCGGCTCAAAAAATTTCTCTACCAAGGTTTCTCTTGCCTACGATCAAACACAAGCACTCTACGATCAACGCTCATTCGACCGCATAACGTTAAGGGCCAACAACGATTTTACAATTAATAAATTTATTTCACTTGCCGTAAACCTGTATGGCATTTATAATATCAACAAACGTCCGGTTATCGATTTTGGAACGGGTGCAGTTGCAGCTCCCATTTATGCCGCTGAGTGGTCGAACGGACTTATTGCCGATGGTAAAACAGGCGAAAACTATTATGCCCTTTGGAAATATGGTGGAAGTAACAAAACGTCTGCACATACTACCGGTGGAAAGATTTCATTGGATATTACGCCTCTTTCGGGTTTAAAAATTACCGGTGTGATATCACCGGAAATTTATAACAGTAAAGGAAAATATTTCACAAAGCAACTGCCATACACTAGTTATACTGATCCCAACAATGAAATTGGCTTTATAAGAGGCGCAGAGAAAACTTCTTTAAATGAGTCGAGAAACGAAACCATTAGTTTAACCTCTCAGATACTTACAACATATAATAAATCTATCGGTAACCATAACCTGAACCTGTTAGCGGGTTATGAAAATTTCTATTTTTACAATGAAAGCATTGGCGCTTCCCGCGATCAATATACGCTGACTTCATTTCCATACCTGGACCTTGGCAACTCAAATTTTCAATACAATACGGGCAATGCATATGAGAATGCCTACAGATCTTATTTTGGACGCATCCTTTACAATTTCAATCAAAAATATTATTTGCAGGTTAATGCAAGGAGGGATGGCTCTTCCAGATTCTATGAAAAAGTTCGTTGGGCATTTTTCCCTTCTGTTTCTGCAGGCTGGGTTATTTCAGAGGAAAATTTTATGAAGGATAATTCTGTTTTATCCTATTTGAAACTGAGAGGTTCATGGGGACGACTTGGAAACGAAAGAATTGGCAACTACCCATATCAGTCAACAATTGGTTTTGGTAGTGCGCTGTTTTATCAGGGTAATAATGTTGTGTCGCAACAAACAGCAGCGATCACAAAATATGCTATACGGGATATATCATGGGAGACTACTGAATCTTATGACATTGGAATAGACGCGGTTTTCTTTAACAACCGTTTGAAGTTTACCGCGGACTATTACAAAAAGAATACTTCTGACATGCTACTTGCACTCGAGATTCCTGATTATATCGGATTGGATAATCCAAACCAGAATACCGGAAAGATGCATACAAAAGGCTGGGAACTGGATCTTGGCTGGAATGATAAGATAGGCAACCTTGGCTATTCAATCTCAGCGAATCTATCCGATTCCAGATCGGTGATGGGAGATCTTGGAGGGACTGAATTTACAGGGTCACAAGTGAAATTTGAAGGCAGTGAGTTCAATGAATGGTATGGTTACCAGTCACAGGGTCTTTACCAGACAACCGAAGAAGTAAAAAACTCCCCGGTATTAAGCGGACAGGTAAAACCCGGCGATATCAGGTATCGGGATATAAGTGGCCCTCAGGGAATACCGGATGGAAAGATATCTCCCGAATACGACAGGGTACTTCTCGGCGGTTCGCTGCCCAGGTATCTTTACGGCGGATCAATAAGGCTTGATTACAAAAACTTTGACTTCCTGGTAATCATCCAGGGGATAGGCCAACAGAATACGAATGTAACGCAGACAATGGCGAAACATTTTATAGAAGACTGGAAAGAAGTGCCACAGCTGGTAGTCGGTGATTACTGGAGTAAATATAATACGCCGGAACAAAATTCAAAAGTCAGGTACCCAAGGGCCTCCACAATTGGTAATACTAATAACTGGTCTTTTTCGGACTACTGGCTATTTAATGGAAGTTATTTCCGTTTAAAAAATATAACCCTTGGTTATAATATTCCTGCAAAAATTCTCAACAATGCAAAAATTCACAATGCGCGGATATTCTGTAGTGTAACGGATCTCTTCTCAGTCGATAAATTCCCCACAGGTTGGGATCCTGAAGGCAATACAGATTTTATAACAACCAACTATGTATTTGGACTTTCGGTAAAATTTTAATTATTCATAGTATATGAAAAGTAAAATCATCATAATAGCTATTGTAGGATTTTTAATCGCCGGGTGTAACAAACTCGACCTGAATCCGCTTTCAGAAGGTTCCAGTGAAAATTGGTATTCTAACGAAAGTGAAGTTGAAATGGCGGTAGCAAGTCTCTATAATATAGTGTATTGGGAATCTGATTTAACGAGGATAGCTCTTGCAGGTGGAGATTATGAAAGTGAATGGACCGACAAATTTACGGATGACTGGACGGCGAGGGCAACACTGAGTGACGTGACCTCAGGAATAACGAGTAGTCAGTCCAATTTTGTAACTACGGTCTGGACCTATGCCTATAAATGTATTGCGAGTGCAAACGGGGTGTTGACTAATCTTCATAAGGCACAGGATGCGGTATCTGCAGAAAAACTTGCCAGGTTTGAAGCACAGGCAAAATTTGCGAGAGCATCTCAATATGCGAAACTGATATTTCTTTATGGCGATGTTCCTTTTTATACCGAAGTGCTGAATATCGATGCCGCATTTTCTTTGTCAAGGACCGATAAAAAAACGATTCTGAAATCGATATATGAAGATTACGATTTTGCCGCGGGCAATCTTCCCATCAGTTATGGTGATAAGGATCTGAAATTTCCGACCAAAGGTGCCGCATTGGCCATGAAGGCAAGAATTGCTTTATATATGGGAGACTGGGCAATAGCGAAGGACGCAGCGAAAGCATGCATTGACCTAAAAATTTATAAACTGATTCCTGATTTTTATACATTGTCCCTGTCCAAAACAAAAAATTCTACGGAAATGATATTTGGGGCTCCGAGATCAGTGGAGTTAAAATCCTTTCTTCCGCTTGGCCGTTCTAAAGAACCGATTACAAGAATTGCAGGAGGTTTTGGAAATGGCGGCCCTTCCTGGGACTTGTTTTGCTCTTATTTATGCAAAGATGGTTTGCCTATTGATGAATCACCATTGTATAATCCACAGAAACCTTTTCAAAACAGGGATCCGAGATGCGCAGCAACCATTGTAGAATTTCAAACACCCTGGTTAGGTTATATTTATCAGCCACACCCTGATTCACTGGTTGTTTTAAATTTAAATACCGGTAAGAACCAGGTGAACGAAGATAGCCGCGGTGTTGGACAATATGCTTCATATAATGGGCTGACCTGGAAAAAGAGAATAGATGAAGATTGGCTGGATCTGCGAACCGGGCCCGATAATATTGTGATTCGTTATGCTGATCTTCTTTTGATATACGCTGAGGCAAAAATTGAATTGGGAGAAATAGATCAGACGGTACTTGACGCTATGAACCAGGTGCGTGCAAGGGGGTACGGGGTAAGCGTTACAGAAACTGCGAAATATCCTGCATTTACCGGTAGCAATCAGGCTGCCCTGAGAAAAGCGTTACGCATAGAACGAAGAATGGAGTTTGCTTTTGAAGGCAGGCGTTATTATGATGTCATACGTTGGAAACTTGCTGAAAAAGTTTTGAATACACCAATGTATGGCATGCTGGAAGTTGCAGATCTCAGGGAAAAAGTGGTTAAAAAAGGATTATGGTTTTTCCCTTCCACTCCTGCCATTGATGAAGATGGTGTTGCTGATTTTTCGAATATGTATAGCCTCGGCCAGGTAGCTTTACTGGCACTTAGAAAATTTGATGCATCCAAGCAATATTTGTGGCCAATTCCGGCAACAGAAATTCAGATAAATAAAAATCTGGTTCAAAATCCGGGTTATTAAGTCGATAATCCGGATATGTAAGTATGAAAAAAAATAGCAGTTACAAATGGGAAGTGCTGGCTTTACTTTGGTTTGCATTTTTCATCAACCAGGCAGATCGCCAGGTCTTTAATGTAGTACTCCCATTAATAAAAGCGGACCTTGGCTTAAGTGATGTACAGGTTGGTTCTATTGCAACAGTCTTCAATCTTGTATTTGCGTTACTGGTTCCGGTGTCCGGTTATTTCGGTGATATCTTCAGTCACAAATGGATCCTGGTGAGCAGCATACTATTTTGGAGTATTGCAACGATGCTGACAGGTTTTGGGAGCGGCGTGTTAATGCTTATTATTTTTCGAAGTGTGGCAACAGGTGGAGGCGAAGCATTTTTTGGACCTGCCAATTATTCTATGATTGCCAGCTATCATAAGGAAACCCGGGCCTTTGCGATGTCTGTTCATCAGACATCCTATTACCTTGGAGTAATAGTTAGTGGATATGTTGCCGGCTATATTGGTGAAAGATACGGATGGAGAAATGCGTTTTATGTTTTTGGTGCCGTGGGTATAGTACATGGAGTAGTCATGGCCATAAGACTTAAGGACCAGAAAAAACACATATCAGAAACTGAAAAAATAAAATTTTCAGAAGCATTAAAAATATTTCTGCATACACCGACCGTCTTGTTGTTGACGGCAGCTTACAGTGGCCTGATCTTCGTGCTTGTGGGTTATTTAACCTGGACTCCAACTTATTTATTTGAAAAATTCAATATGAGTCTTTCAAAAGCCGGTTTCATGTCAATGTTTTTTACGCATGCATTTGCTTTTGCAGGTATTTTAATGGCAGGAAGATTGTCGGACAGGATTGCAAAAAAGGATCCTGCCAAAAGGCTTCTTTTGCAGGCGGCAGGACTGATAGGTGCGACTCCATTTATTATTATGTTGGGACACTCTGATGTGCTCTATACTGTTTATGTTGGCTTTGCGGGATTTGGTTTTGCCAGGGCATTCTTTGATGCCAACACTTATTCGGTATTGTACGATGTGATTCCGGAAAAATATCGTGCTTTTATATCAGGTATAAAAATGATGATTGGTTTTAGCATCGGTTCCGTTTCTCCACTCATCCTGGGATATCTGAAAACACGAACAGGCTTATCTTTCGGACTCACTATGCTGGCTGGTGTCTGGCTCCTTTGTAGTATGATGCTGATCATAGCATATCGTTATTATTTTAGAAAAGACTATTACCGCGTTCATCAACAATAGAAACATGTCACAAAACTTCCCTGACAAATACAAAGGCTGGAAAGTCTGGTCGCTAAAAAATCGCTGGCTGAAACTTCATATTGCTCCGCAACTTGGGGGAAGGATCATCCAGATGGAGCTCAATCACTACGACTTCTTTTTTGTAAATCCCGGCCTTGAAGGCAAGGAACCAGATGCAAAGCTCCTGGATGAATATGGTCCCTGGCTTAATTTCGGAGGTGAAAAAATCTGGCCGGCACCGCAAGGGTGGGATACGCCCGAACAATGGCCTGGTCCGCCTGATCCTGTTTTTGATGGAGGAAAGTATACCATAGCCATAACCGGTGAAGGAAATAGCAACGAGATAAGACTGACCAGTAAGCCGGATCATTATACTGGTTTGCAGATTGTAAAGGATGTTTGCCTATCCGATGAACGTTCAGAAGTTACAGTAAATGCAACATTCATTAATGTAAGTGATACACCGAGGGAATGGTCGGTCTGGCCTGTTTTCCAATTGAACACTTTGAATTACAGCGCAGGAAAATTATACCGCGTAACCTGCCCTGTTAATCCTGAAAGCAAGTTTGAAAAAGGATTCAAAGAAATGCATGGCATCGTGAATAATCCGCAGTATTCATTGAATGATCATGGGAATCTGGTAGTGGAGTATAAATATCTGGTCGGCAAGGTAGGTGTGGATTCAAACGGCAACTGGGTTGCCTTTCATGATCTGAAATCGGGAAAGGTATTGGTAACCGCATACGAATACCAGGATAAGGCCTTATACCCTGAAAACACTTCTGTACAGATTTGGACACAAGGCAAAGGAACTATCTATTCGAGGAACCGCCTTACAGATTTTCCGGATGACTACATTGCCAATCCTCCGTATCTGGAGATCGAATTGTTATCACCGCTTTATAAACTAATGCCTGGCGAATCAGCAAGTTTTCAATATCGAATTCTTGCGGCAACTATTCCAAAGGACACTAATGTTAAATGTGTTAATAAAACAGGAATAATTGCTGAATCTTTCACAGCAGAAAGGGAAGGAGAAAATGTCCGGATTCGAGGCAAGTTTGGTGTTTTTGAAAGCGGGTCATTGAGAGCAAGAATATTTAATAATACATATCCATTTGAACTGATATACGAACAGGAAGTTAATAGTGAATCAACACCTTTTTCAGGTATTACCTTAGACAAAGAACTTGAATGGAAAAATGATTTGCGTTGCGGGCAATACAAAATAGAACTGGGTTTTTATATTGATAACATCTTCCGCGGAAGTCTTGATAAAACTGAAATATGCTGAACTTATCCGGAAAAATTGCCTTGATAACCGGGTCTTCGAAAGGGGTGGGGAGAGGAATTGCAATCGTTTTGGCAAACCTGGGTGCTGAAGTGATCATTAATTATCCACCTTCAGAAAACAGTGAAAATATTGTTGAGGAGATTAATACTTCCGGAGGAAAGGCTATAAAAATTCCGGCAGATGTTAGTCTGGCAGAAAGCGTAAACAAGATGTTTGATGAGATCGAAGGGCGATATGGCCGACTGGATATACTTGTAAATAATGCGGGAATTTCTGAGTCTAAAGACATTTTCGAAATCGAAGATGCAGGCTGGAATAATATTATCAACACAAATCTGTCCAGTGGATTCTTTTGTTCCCGGAGAGCAATGCTGCTGATGAGAAAACAGAATCACGGCCGTATCGTTTTTATCAGTTCTATGGTCGCTTACCAGGGTGCTCTTTTTGGACATGTTCATTATGCTGCAAGTAAAAGCGGACAATTGGGAATGGTTAGAACATTGGCAAGAACAGGTGCGAAATTCGGGATTACAGTAAATGCCGTTGTCCCTGGTATTATAGAAACAGAGCTTTTATATAAAACCCACGGATCAGAAGGTGTTCAGGAGATGGCAAAAATGGTTCCGTTGGGAATTGGAAAACCGGAAGATGTAGGCATGGCTGTGGCATTTATATGTAGTGATGAGGCCCATTATATTACCGGTGCTTCAATCGATGTTAATGGTGGTATGTATATGAGATAATTATGATTAGAAGCAACAATAAGTTCGACAAACCTAAAGCAGGGGTACTTCCTTTTGCATCTCCCCGTTTCCGCGATCTGGGAAAAGGATTGTCACGCGGATCCTTCCACGATCGAAAAATAAAGGCGTTGCAGGAAATAACGAGTGCCCTTGAAGAGCATATCGACGTGGTACCGGCTGGTATCGTTTACGAAACACGGGATGTGCAGAATGCGATGAATTCCTTTTATGCAGAGAAAGTCGATTTTGTAATTGTTGAATTCCTGTCGTGGTCAGAAGACTTTGCCTGGATTCGATTCCTGAGGGATATGCCTGATGTACCCATTTTGCTGGTTAATCCGGTCCGGGAAAAAATGTCGTTTGATTCTTCGCTTGATGAAGATGATTTTATCGATTTTTTATGTGCAGGCACCCTGGTTGGATCACTTGAGGCCGGTGGTTCTATTCCCCGGATAGGTCGTCTGACTGTCAAAATCCTGGTTGGAAACAGAATTGAGAACCTCGACCAGGTAATAAGGTTTTCAAAAGCTGCAAAGGTTCGGAGCGTTTTGAAAAATTCAATATTTGGAGTACTTGCTAATTATAATGAACTGATGTGGGCGACATACATTGATCCGTATAATCTGTTCAGCCGCATAGGACCCGAACTTAGGTTTATATCCTGGCCCTCATTACAGGAAAGCATAAGTGCCATTAAGGACTCTGAAGTGATCGAATGGAAACTTGATTTGTTATCGGAGCATAAGACATCGGGGAATATTGATGAAAAACAGTTTAAGGAATCACTGAGGGTTTCAATAGGCCTTGGAAAAATTTCGGAGCAACTGGGGCTTGATGCCCTGATATTTAATGATGTTGATCCGGTTATGCTTAACATCTTCGGTCTGCGTCCGGGCTTCTATCATCCTTCATTTAATAAAAATCTTTCAGTACTGGTGCCGGAGGCTGATGTTGGTGGTGGCATGATCACATTCATTCTCAAACTGATCTCAGGCAAACATGTCAATTTTATTGAGCCATTTCATATTGAAGAACAGGATAACTGTTTTGCAGGAGGACATGCCGGTCCAAATGACCACAATGATATTGCTTTCAGGGATCAGGTTATCATCTCGCGCGACGTGAGGTTTGCCAAAACGAATTATAAATACGCCGGTGCTCCGTTTGCCTGGTATCGTATATCGCCCGGAAGGAAAACAATGGCTCATTTTTCGGAAAACAACGGTACTTATAAATTGGTAGCCACCCTGGTTGATTCACTTGAAGGTGATCACATCTTTGCTAGTTATACCCATAGTATATTCAGACCCGTTATTCCTGTAAAACAATTGTTTCAAAAATTATTGAACATTGGTACCACACAACATTTTGCCATAGCCGACGGAAATTATCTGACTGAACTGTCCATGCTGGCAGAAATAATGGGATTTGAGTATCATGAAATAATATGAGCACAGATAATTTAAATATGAAACAATGACTATTACACTTATAAAAAATGGTTTAATATTTCTTGGCAGTTTAGTATTGCCAATTGCAGACATCAATAACAAAGAAGAGAATAACATCAAACAGGAGAAAAGACCTTCTGTTGAAACAGCTTCAATAAATCTGGATTTCACAAAACCCATTCACACCATGCGTGGAGGGATAGGTGCATCGTGGCATGCAATTGACAAGCCCGCACCTTTGCCTTTATATGTAAATGGCAGGGGTGGAAATCCACCGCTTGAAAATAAGAATGCCTGGACCCAACTTTATAAACATGCCAGCTGGCTGGGAATGGATTGGATGCGTGTGGAATTTACACAGGTGATGTATGAACCTGAACGGGGAAAGTATGATTGGGAAAATCGTGAAATGCAAAACCTTTACCGCATTCTGGATTGGTGCGAAAAAAATAAAGCTGATGTTTTCCTTCAACAGATGCGTAATGATGTTGCCTGGAATGCATTTCCCGAATGGCAGAATGATTCTGTGAAAGTAGCAGCCAGTGGACCGCATTCTGTTGATGAATTTGCAGAAGGCCTGGCTGAATTGGTTGAACACCTGGTTAAAAAAAAGGGATACACCTGTATAAAATGGTTGAATATTACAAACGAACCTCCTTTCTGGTGGAAACAACCCTCTGGAAAACCATTGTCAATAACACCATCCCTTGAAGCCGTAAAAAAAGCCCTTGCAAAAAGAAAGCTGAATGTACTATTAACGGCACCGGATACCGTTCCGGTTACAGAGGTTAATGCAGATAAAATCGATTATGACCATTTAATCGGAGCTTACGACCTGCATGAATATTTTGCCTATTTTGACTGGCGGCAAGATAATCCTCCTGTCCAGGGAAATCCTGCGCCTATGTCTGTTTTCCAGAGAAGGCTTGGTGACTGGGCGCGGTTTGCACACAAAAAAGGTAAACCATTTTTTCTTTCTGAACTTGGAACACATCACTATGGGACAGATATAAAGAATCCCGGACCGGCTGTATTTGAAGCTGCATTACATAATGCAGAGCTTGTAGTGCGCGGGCTTAATACCGGAACAGATGCATTTAGCCGATGGAGTTTTGTAAACCGCGGTGAAACGGGTGCCCAGTGGCAGATAGTAGACACTTATGATACCGAGACCAAAACTTTCAGGGATAAAATCACGCCACATCCCAATGTGTATTACTTCTACGGGTTATTAAGCCGGTTCATAGCTAAAAACTCAACCGTTTTTGAAAGCACTGTTGACGGTGGAACAGATGGAAAATACCAGCGTCTTTTTACTACGGCTATTAAGAGCCCGAAAGGTCAAACAACAATTGCTGTTGTGAATGACGGAGACAATGATATCGATATAACGGTGATGATCAGGTCAAAATCCGTATCGACCACCCTGTACCGTTATGCAGTTTCAAAAAAAGATGCGGACCGCACTGATCTGAATATGGATCCCAAGGAAAACATTGATCTCAATGCAGGAAAATTTACATCGAAAATTCCGGCAAAAAGTCTTACTATTTTCACATCTTATAACCTGAAGAATTCGGATGACGGTATTACGGTAGAATAGATTGTTGCTGGAATAAATAGTTTTTCAAAACGGATAGTTTTTCAAAACGAATATCATTTTTAAAGCGGAGACATGAAAATTAAAGCACTTAAAACATATGTCTGTCATGCGTACCGTACTAACTGGGTTTTTGTAAAAGTCTTTACAGACATCGACGGTTTATATGGAGTTGGCGAAGCAACGCTGGAGTATAAAGAGCATACGGTGATTGCCGCTTGTCATGAGCTTGAATACCTGCTGATCGGAAAAGATCCGCACCGCATAGAAGAGTTCTGGCATAATGCATACCGCGATGGATACTGGAGAGGCGGAGCTGTATTGATGAGTGCTATTTCTGCTATTGAAATGGCTCTCTGGGATATTAAGGGAAAAGATCTGAATGTACCGGTATATCAGTTGCTCGGTGGCAAAGTGAGGGATACTATTTCGTGTTATGCAAACGGCTGGTTTGCACCCGCAAAAAGTCCTCAGGAATTTGCATCCAAAGCAAGGATCGCTGTTGACCAGGGCTTTAAAGCTTTGAAGTGGGATCCTTTTGGTTCGTCATATCTTCAAATTGATAAAGTTCAGTTTAGCCTTTCAATGGAATGTATTGCTGCCGTTCATAGTGAAGTTGGCAGAGAGGCAGAAATGATTATTGAAGGTCATGGCAGATTTGATATCCCGACAGCTGTCAGGATAGGTCACGCCCTTGAGGAGTTTAAAATAATGTGGTTTGAAGAACCAATCCCTCCTCAAAACCTGGAAGGGCTCGCCGAAGTAAAACGTAGAATTTCGGTTCCTGTCGCTGCTGGTGAACGACTTTACAACCGCTGGGAATTCCGTAGTTTATTCGAATTAAAGGCAGCTGATTATATACAACCCGATGTAAGCCATGCTGGTGGGATCAATGAAATAAAAAAGATAGCAGCAATGGCTGAAGCTTATCATATTCCAGTTTGTCCGCATAATCCAAGCGGACCGGTTGCCAATGCTGCCACGTTGCAGCTGGCTGCCTGTATTCCAAACTTTTTTATGTTGGAAACAATGAGTAACGATGTCCCCTGGCGTTCTGAAATAGCATCGGAGGAAGTCATATTCAGCAATGGCCAAATGGCCATCCCCGACAAACCAGGACTGGGTGTGGATATTAATGAAGATATGATTCTGAAGCATCCATATAAATCAACTGAACTGAGACATTATAAAGGAAACCTGACAGATATACGTCCTGAGGGTTCCAGGAATTATTTTTCCAATTAAGATCTTGCTGACAACCCGACAGATCCGTATCAATCTGGTATAATTTAACTGATGAGCCCGGGGAGTCTAAGCAGGAACTCCATCTGTGCCTGGTTTATTTTTTTTGAAGCTTCTTTCAACTCAAACCAGCCGGCCTTGTCTACTTCGGGAAATGACTGCTTTCTGCCAGACTTTGGTGGCCATTCTATTTCAAAAGTATTACTGGTAATTTGTGTTTCATCAAAATCGCTTTCTATCGCCCATGCTTCCACGATCTTACCTCCTTTTTGCTTTACCGCTCCCAATGAAACAAATTTCCCGGAAAGCCTGACACCTGTTTCTTCTTCAAATTCCCGTCGGGCAGCATCAAGCGGTGTTTCATTACTTTCATACTCACCTTTTGGGATGGTCCAAAAACCATTGTCTTTCCGCGCGAAAAACGGACCGCCCGGATGAACCAGGAAAAATTCTGTTTGTCCGTCATTGCTTTTGACCTTCTTCAGCCTATAAGCAAGTATACCTGCACTGCACTTCATCATTAAATATACAAAATGCGTTTGCTGCGGGCCTATTCAGTTCTGAGGCTATCTACCGGGTTTCTGACTGCTGCCCTAAACGTTTGAGCAGCAACAGTAATAAAGGACACTATCAACATGCCAAATCCTCCTGCAGCAAAAATCCACCAGCTCATGGTAGTCCGGTACTGGAAACCATTGAGCCATGCAGACATAGCCCACCATGCGATAGGAACAGCTAATACAAAAGCAATCATCACCAGTACCAGGAAGTCTTTTGATAATATTGATATGATGTTAGCAACTGATGCGCCCAGCACTTTGCGAATCCCTATTTCCTTTTTGCGATTGTTTGTAGTGTAAATAACCAGGCCTGCCAAACCAAGACAGCTGATAAAAATAGCAAGGCCGGTTGCCCAGGTCAACAGTTTTGCAGTATTTTGTTCACGTTCGTAAAACTTCGAAATGGTATCATCAAGAAAACTGTAATTAAAATCTTCCTCCGGATAAATATTTTTGTACAGTTTGTTCATCGCCGCGATTGTGGTCAGCCATGATTTTGCGTTATTATCTGCCGACTTCAATTTAACATGATAAGTATTACCCTTTTGCCCTGCGAAAATAATTGAACTGATAGGGGCATGCATAGACAGATCATGAAAGTCTTTCATGACACCGACAATCGGGACAAGTTTGTCATTCCATTTTAAATATTTGTTTATCGCATCTGCCGGTTTTTTAAACCCGAGCGATTTTGCAAATGTTTCATTGATCAGGAATTCACGGATGGTATCGCTTTGCTCAACATTTCTGCCGGCAGCCATTTTGATCTGATACACATCCATATATTCGGGTGTGCCAAAGCGTAATTGCACATTTACATCAGGGGTGATCTCTTTGTCGTCTATCATGGCAGTCACTCTTGCGAATGCTACTCCAGCATCTGCCGGTGCAAAGAAACCGGTACTAACCACTTCAACACCTGGCAGTGACTGAATACCGGATAACAATTGCCGCCCGTGGGCATCAACGGTGTCACGCGGAGTTCCGAAATTTACAACCGCCTGTTTATTAAATCCGAGATCGGCATCAAGGGAATATTTTATCTGCTTTCCAACCATCAGGGTAGCAATGACAAAAAACTGAGCTATCAGGAATTGAGAAACTGTTAATGATTTACGAAGCCAGGCATTTCTGGAATTAGAGGTGCCGCTCACCATTTGATTTTTCAGAACCAGTACGGGTTTGAATCCGGATAATATTAATGCAGGGTAGAGACCGGAAATAACTGTTACCGAAATGATGAGAATAATGAAAAACACAATGATACCCGGTTGATTCAGAAATGAAATTTCAAGGCCGGGCGGAATAAAATCTGCGAACATATTCAATAACAGCGGTATCAGCGTAACTGCCAGCACACTCGCAGTCACAGTCAGTATAAATGTTTCAGTCAGGAATTGTACGATAAGTTGTTTTCTTATGCCACCCATTGTTTTGCGGATACCTATTTCCTTTGATCTTTTGGAAGATTGTGCGGTTGTGAGGTTGATGAAATTTATACAGCCTAACAACAAAAGAAATCCTCCGATGGCAAGCAAACCGTACAGTGTGGGTTTATGACCTGTGCGCTGTCCGATTGCCTGAAATTTTTGATTGAAGTGGATGTCGTTTAATGGCTGAAGTTTGAATGCCATCGTGTTTGCGGCATCTTTATTTGCATCCTTGTTATATTTTGCGAGCAGCCCTTTTAAAGCATCTTCGGTTCTGCTTATCGTGTTTCCTGGTGCAAGCTTGATATATAATTGTGAATATGCCATCCAGTCGTTCCAGACATTCATCATAAAATTGTCCTGCAGTCTTGTCTTCGAGATTGTTGAATAAGAAATAAATTCGGAAGAAGAGAAGATGGTATTTTCATTCAGGTCCTCTACTATTCCGGCCACCTTAACGGAAATATCTTTGTTATAAGTAATCGTACTACCGATAATATCGGAAAAAGGTCTGCCGGAAAAATACTGACTAGCCCTGGACTTTGTTAGTATAACATTGAAAGGAGATTGCATGGATTGAGGAGAACCTGCCAGCCAACGGAAACCTAAAAGACTGAAATAATCCTTATTCGTAAATATGATGCCTTCCTGATGTTTTATGATCAGCGGATCCTTTCTTTGCCTGTCGACATTTACCAAAGCCCTCGAGTCTCCCTGGAAATGCATCACAGGTACTGTTGCTTCAATGCCAGTAATCTCATCGTGTAATGCGGTTGCGAGCGGTGCGGGCAAACCGGTACTATATCCTTCGCTGCCATTAAATTTTGCATGGACCACAACCCTGTAAATCCGGTCTTTATCTTTCTGAAAACTGTCAAAGCTGAATTCGTACCAGGCGATCATAAATATTACCAGTGCCGATGTGATGCCAATTGCAAGTCCAAGAATATTTATGAAAGAAAATAATTTATTGCGTTTGAAATTTCGTAATGCCGTAAGCAGATAGTTCCTGAACATTTTGAATAGCTTTTTAGTGAACGGGGAGGATGGCTGAAGTTATAAACAAAGTATGTGCCCGTTCACAAACTGAATGGTATCAATTTGTTATAAATGAACGCGATGGGACCATGTACGCTTTCGATACAAACAATGTCCGATACTAAAAAATCTGCTATTTGAAATGGAAAAATCTTAAAGGAGATCCCACTTTTTGCGATATTCCCGGTGCAAGAGTCCGTTTGCCTCTTTATCATGCCGGAATCTTTCTCTTTTACTGTTCCATTCCAGCTTGCGCTTCAACTGGTACGAGATGAGACCCAAATGCATTGGCAAAGTAAGTTTACGGGCATATTCAAGATTCGATTCAGGCTGCTGCCTGGTTTTCACCGCATCGACAAAGTTTTGCTGGTGGCCCGGTGAGCGTATGATCGTGACCGGTAGCTCCGGAATATCTGATACCATTTGGCCATTGATTGTAATTTCTTTTGTATTGTAATCGCAGATCAGTGTGCCTTTATCTCCTTCAAAGAAAGCTCCGATCGATCGCTTTGCGGCACCAGGGACATCAGGAGGTAAATGTGTCCAGAAGATTTTTAAATCATCAAACTCGTAATCAACATCGATCCATTTTGGTGCATCACCAATACCTGTTTGTGCTTCGCCCCGCGCTGAAATGGTTTTCAAACCTTTCGGATCAAGAGACCAAAATACGATATCAGCGATATGACACCAGAAATCTGCAAACACACCTCCAGAATAATCTTTGAAATACCTGTATGTAAAATGTGAACGTTGTTGCACATATTCTGTGTACGGCGCTGGTCCGAGCCACATGTCCCAATCAAATCCGGGTGGTGGTGCCTGTACAATGGCGGGCCCAAGTTCTGGCGGAAAGCCGGTTTTCCAGATTCGTGCCGTATGTACTTTTCCAATGGCCCCTGATCTGATTATTTCGACTACACGATGATAGTTTGCTGTAGCATGTATCTGGTTGCCGAGTTGAAAAATGCGATTATGTCGTTTCATACTCTTGAGCATACGCTGACCTTCCCGTACATCATAGGAAAGTGGTTTTTCACCGTATACATCTTTCCCGGCCTGAAATGCAAGCATGGCTATCTGTGCATGCCAATGGTCGGGTGTGGCGCAGGTGATAGCATCAATGTCTTTTCTTTCAAGTACTCTTCTGAAGTCTGCGTATCCATCCGCTTTTGAGTCGGGCCTCAGTCCTTTCAGCGTTTTCATGGTGCTGTCAAGATGGCTTTTATCGAGATCGCAGATTGAAACTATATCTACTTCCGGAATGCCGGCGAACCACTTCATATGATTGTTTCCCATTCCGTTTACACCAATATGCGCGATTCTTAGTTTATCGCTTGGCGGCACGCGTGCAAAACCGGGAATGATGGCGAAGCTTAGTGCAGCAGTACCGCTGAGTTGCAGGAATTTTCTGCGATCGAGAGATTTGCTCATAACCATAAATTATGGCGAGAAGGTAAGACAAATTTTTATTGTGGAGTGGATCTCCCGATCCGCTCATCTGTTTAGCTCCGGATCCGTTCGGATCGATGTAGTGCACTAATTAAACTCACTATCAAACAGCTTTAAGAATCAACGGATCGGGAGATCCATTGCACATGTTAATTCTTCAAAATCTTAAATTCAACCCGCCTGTTCAATTGCCTGTTTTCATCAGTATCATTTGGTACTTCTGGTCTTGTTTCGCCGTAGCCTTGTGAAATTATGCGCGAAGCGACAATGCCTTTCGAAATGATGTATTCCCGGACGGACCGCGCACGATCATCACTGAGTCTGAAATTATATTCATCCGAGCCCTTGCTGTCGGTATGAGCGCTCATTTCGATTTCAATCGATGGATTCTCATTAAGCAATTTAACAACCCTGTCGAGCTCAACAAATGACTCCGGCCGCAAAAAGAATTTATCAAAATCGAAGAAGACATTATTTAAACGAACAACCTGCCCAATTTCGATTGGAACAAGGTAAAGATCTTTATGTATCTCGCGGTAACCGGCTCTCACTAATGAGTCAAGATTAAAATTTTCTGATACGGCAAAAAACTTATCGGCTTTGGCCCTGATACTATAATTTTTATCATATGGCAATACGATTTTGAATGAACCGTCAAGTTCACTTGAAACTGCATTTCCAACTTCAATACCATCAGGCAGCGTTTCATATATTAGCGTGGCGCTGACTGGTTGTTTTGTTTTTTGATTGTAAACATTGCCACTTACCAGTAATACTGGATTAGGCTTTTCTTTTTCCAGCAATTTAACCCGAACGATATCGCTTTCACCGAAGCCTGCAAGTTTTGTGGTGAGATAGGCATATTCTCCGCCGGCATCCAGGGTAAAAAAAGCATCCCAGTCTGCTGTGTTGATGGGGCTTCCAAGATTTACCGGTTCGCTCCATTTCTGCCAGGTTTTATCGAGTCTTTTAGTCATCCAGATATCGTTATCTCCCAGACCGCCCGGACGGTCACTGCTGAAATATAACGTTACACCGTCTGAAGCAATATATGGGGTCATTTCATTGTGCCCCGGAAGATTCAGTTTCTTACCAAGGCTTTTCGGTTCTGACCAGGTACCATCAGATTGAAGAAAGCTCACAAACATGTCATTGAAGCTACTTCCCTGATCAGGAGTCATATAAAACAAGAGCGTTTGCCCGTCATTTGCCATTGAGGCTCCAGACTGTAACCCACGGTCATATTTGTGATAGCCGCGGATCTGCAACATTTCCGGATTACTCCACCGGCCATTTCTTTTCCGGTAACTCATGCTCACACCTTTGCCCTGGAATCCACCTTCTGTGAATGCCCCCCTGATAAGTATTCGATTCTTGTCGGGAGATACCCAATAAACCGCATTATAAAAAACAGTATTAATAGGGTCTTTCAGGTGCCTCGCCTCACTCCATTTTCCAAGGCTGTCACGCTCAGAATACCAGATGTCCTGCGAATTGGGAATAGAACTGAATTTTGTATTGGCCGGGTGATTTTCCGTTATAAAAAATAACAGGTTTCCATCAGCTGATATGGTTGGCCTCAATTCAGAAAGGTCAGAATTGATATTTATTCCGAGATTCTCAATTTTGAGAACGGTGGATGCAGTTATGATATTTTCTTTTTGTTCCTTAAGCCCGGTACTATCGGGGGAAGGCTGGCAAACGGCAATCTTAATGCAGGCAGAGGCAAGAAAAAAAGAAAGTACTTTTTTCACGGGGATGGGGATTTAGGTACATAAACGTCAAAAACACAAAAATAATACGCAATACTCCGGGTTTCCCCTTATTTCAGCAGGTAAATTATCACTGTGACAGGTGAGCTTCAGGGACCGTTTACAGGTTGTGGGCAGATTGATGCGGTAATGTGCCTGAGAAAGCTTACATTTATGGATTCTCAGGATCCTAACTCATTGATCTTCAGTACCGGGCTTACTTTTTATGATCAAATTAATTTATGGATCCCATAACCAGCCCACCAAATAAATGATTTTATATGACAAATGACCAGATTGAGAAATTTCTATCCGATGTGACCCTTGATAAATCTCCAGTTCAGATCAGTTTTAAAACCCGTAATACCATTTTGGGTATGTTTATCAAAACCGCGGACTATGCGGAATTGAAATCGAAGAATTTCTGGAGAATTGTTAATGAAACTAACATGGAAAATTATAAAAAATCTGGAGATATAAATCTGGCAAGAATATTCAGCGGAATGGAGTTCACCAGGCTGAAACTCGCAGCAACAGAAAAAATCTAAGCCTTCCGATTCTTCTTCAATGTAGCACTAGTGTCCCTGATTCAGGCGGCAAAGTTCATTTCTGTGCACTTATGTAAATTTTTGCTGACCTGCACTAAGGTTGACAGTTGTATTTGATTGCTTGTTCAGTCAACATTTCAGGCTTATTGCTTGTTTAACCTATTAAGATTCAGTGTGGCAAGGACCAGGGAATAATAATAATATTATTATTCATTATGTTGTTTCCGAAACTGGTTGCTATAGCCTGGCGCGCCTTGCTAAGGGTATTTTCATGATATTCCTGCCTTGCAATTTCTTTACCATTAAAACCTAATTCCATTACAAAGCGAAATAGAAATATGAAAGTAGCATATATAGCAAGCTATCCACCAAGAGAATGCGGCATTGGAACCTTTACCAAAAATCTTTTTAGTTCTATGACCCGCGTAAGGGAGTCTGGCCAGCTTTCAGATACGGGATTAGTGATTGCGATGAATGATACAGAAGAAGGATACGATTATCCGGAGGAAGTTAAATTTTCAATTCGCCAGGAGCAACAGGGTGATTATATAGAGGCTGCCAAATTTATCAATATTTCAGGCTCTGACGTCTGTATTCTGGAACATGAATATGGTATTTATGGTGGACAGAATGGAGTGTATATTTTACCTCTTCTGCACAGGCTTGAAATCCCTCTAATCGTTACGTTGCACACTGTATTGAAAACACCCTCTTACAATGAAAGAGCAATCCTGATAGAGATCTGCAAAATGGCGGAGAACATTGTTGTAATGAGCCAGAAAGCTGTGGAGTTTCTTATATCGATTTATGATATAGCACCTGAAAAGATCAGCCTCATTGAACACGGTGTACCCGATTTGCAGTTCAACCAGGTAGCCACTAAAAAAGAATTTAAGCTCGAAAACAAAAAAGTATTACTGACTTTCGGATTTATCAGCAGGAACAAAGGAATTGAGACCGTGATCAAAGCGCTTCCTGCGGTTGTCGAGAAATATCCCGAAACGATTTACATTATATTAGGTAAAACACATCCGGCGGTGCTCCGTCATTCGGGAGAGGAATACAGAATTTTTCTTTTGCGGCTGATAAAGAATCTCAAACTGGAAAAACATGTTTTGTTCCTGAATGAATTTATCAATCAGAAAGAGCTTTTTAAATATCTGTATGCTTCTGATATTTATATAACACCGTATTTAAACGAAGCCCAGATCACAAGTGGAACGCTTTCATATGCAGTCGGAGCGGGTGCGGCAGTGATTTCAACACCATACTGGCATGCAGAGGAATTACTGTCGGAGGGCAGGGGAAGATTATTCAATTTTAATGATTCTGCCGGTCTATCAGATATTCTTATGGAGCTTCTTGACAATCCGGCCGAAATGCTAAGTCTTCGTAAGAAAGCGTATGATTATGGCCGTGAGATCACCTGGCCGAATATCGGCGAAAGATATCACGAACTGTTAGAGATCGTTCAGAAAGAACTTGTAGCAAGGCCGGCAAAAAAAGAAGCGCTGTTTGATCCTCAGTTATTACCTCCTTTTACTCTTGATCATGTTAAAAGAATGACAGATGATACAGGGATAATACAACATGCCAAGTTTGGAATTCCAAATCTTAAGGAGGGATATTGCCTGGATGACAATGCACGTGCCCTGCTGATGGTATTAATGGCCTATAAACAGAAGAAACACCCGCTTGCATTAGCACTTTCGCCCATCTATCTCAGCTATATCCATTATATGCAGAATGATAATGGAACTTTCAGAAATTTCCTGAGCTTCAATAGAAATTTTCTTGACGAAGTCGGTTCTGAAGATTCTTTTGGCCGCGCCATCTGGGCATTAGGATACCTGATTGGAAATGCGCCGAATGATGCCTATTATCAATCGGGAAAGGAAATATTCTTTGAAGCTGCTCCGAACTTCGAAAAACTGAAATCAATAAGAAGTATTGCCAATACCATGATCGGTGTCAGCTATTACCTTCGGGCCAACCCGACTGATGACGGTATGATTGAAAGGCTGCGAAGTCTTGCTTTCATCCTTATCAATGAATATGATAAATGCCGTACAGATGGCTGGCACTGGTTTGAAAGTTTGCTGGCTTACGATAATGGTATGTTACCATTGTCGCTCTTACATGCCGCCAGTATTTTAAATGATGAAAAAGTGCGGAAGGTGGCAATGGAAAGTATGCACTTTCTTGCAGAAAAAACGATGAGCCAGGGATACCTTTCAATTGTTGGCAATCAACAGTGGTATTTCAGGGACGGAACACAATCCATGTTCGCACAACAGCCATTAGATGCACTTGCCATGGTGTTGATGTTTCATCAGGCATACGAACTAACAAAAGATAAACAATATCTGACGAAATTATATACCTCGTTTATGTGGTTCCTGGGAGAAAATGATCTGAGGATGAGTTTGTACGATTTTGAGACTAAAGGTTGTTGCGACGGGTTGGAAAGTTTTGGTGTAAACCGCAATCAGGGGGCTGAAAGTACACTTGCTTATCTCATCTCACATTTAACTGTATTGCGCGCATTTGAGGATTTTTACAATAGCGATAATTAACACAAATGAAATTAGCAGTGCTGGCACCTATTGCCTGGCGGACTCCGCCCGAAAAATATGGCCCATGGGAGCAGGTGGCTTCTTCAGTTGCGGAAGGAATGGTAGCTGCGGGGTTGGATGTGACACTGTTTGCCTCTGGTGATTCCATTACCAACGGAACATTAGCTACGGCTATAAAAAAACCGTATGGAGACGATCCGAAGGCGGATGTTAAGGTGAATGAATGTCTGCATATAAGTCACCTGATGGAAAGGGCAGGTGAATTTGATCTCATACATAATCATTATGATTTTTTGCCGCTGACTTATTCAAAACTTATCAGCACACCCATGGTTACAACCATCCATGGATTTTCATCGCCATTAATTATTCCTGTTTATCAAAAATATAATGATCATACCAGTTATGTTTCTATCAGTAATTCCGACCGGAACAGCACTTTAAAATACATTGCGACCGTATATAATGGAATTGATACCACGCAGTTTAACTTTAATGACAACCCACAGCAATATTTATTATTCTTTGGAAGGATTCATCCTCATAAAGGAACCCTTGAAGCTATTCAAATCGCAAAAAAAGCGGGCAGACAGATAGTAATTGCCGGGTTGATACAAGACCAGCAATATTGGAGTGAAAGGATACGTCCGCTCATTGATGATGAGCAGGTAAAATACATAGGTAATTGTGATCCTGTAAAAAGGAATGAAGTACTGGGGCAGGCAGCGGCTTTATTGCACCCTATTGGTTTTGATGAGCCATTTGGACTGAGCGTCGCTGAAGCAATGTGTTGTGGTACGCCAGTTATTGCATTTAACCGGGGAGCGATGCCGGAGCTGATCATTGATGGCAAAACGGGATATCTGGTCACTGATATAGATGAAGCTGTTGATGCAATAGGCAATCTTCAGCGTTTAGAAAGGGCCGATTGCAGGACGCATGCCGAAAAATCCTTTTCACAACATAAAATGACCGGGGATTACCTGAAGGTCTATGACCAGGTTCTCAGGCGGTAACTTTTGAGTTTTTGAGTGCTGTCATAAGTTCTTCCAGGTTCACGGTTGCATAAGTTGAAGCATAGTCAGACATAGCATATGGAATGAACAGATTTCCATCGTGAATCATAGCGCCACAGGAATACACAACATTTGGTACATATCCTTCGCGTTCTTTTTCATTGGGAACAATCAATGGATGTTCCAGCCGGCCAATTACTATTTCCGGATTTTCAAGATCCAACAGCGAAACACCTAGTACATATTCTCTTACAGGACCAACACCATGTGTAATAATGATCCATCCATCGGGAGTTTCTATCGGTGAGCCGCAGTTGCCCATCTGCACAAATTCCCATGGGAATTTCGGAGTCTGCAGAATATTCGCTTTACGCCAGACATTTATGTTATCGGAAAAGGAGATATAATTATTTACACCGTCAATGCGGCATAACATCACATATTTGCCTTTTATCTTTCTCGGGAACAAAGCCATTCCCTTATTTTGCGCCACATCTCCGTGGATAGGCAATACCTTGAAATGATAAAAATCTTTTGTTTGCAGTAACTTGGGAAGTATTGTTATACCATCATAAGCAGTATAAGTTGCATAATAAGTTACCTCACCGTCGTCATCCGAAAATTTCACAAATCTGGCATCTTCAATACCTTTCTGTTCTGTTTCTGCTATAGGGAAAATAACACGTTCCGAAATGGAAGTGTCAACAGAGAAATCCATCTCATAGTGCGAAGAAGCAAGCCACATCATTTCATTTAGCAGCACAAGACTTCCTGTATCATTAACTTCCCGCTTGGTTTCTTCTACATCTTTTTTGAGTTCTTCATAAGTAAAAGCGTCACTCAGTTTTTCCATCATCAGAGTGTAAGCGGGACTACTGCAGTCTTGCATTTCCTCCAGCTTCTGGCGAAAGGATTTTTTATGATAAGTGTGGCTTTTTACATGTTCGGGCGATTCGAGCATTTTTCCTGGCTGCTCAACCTGAATATTATTAGCGCTGTCAATTATCCCTGATCTGAAAACTATTGAAGAAACATGCCCTTCCCCTGTAGCCCGAAAACTGATAATCACTCTTTTTTCATTTCTTGCAAGTCCGGATTGGTCCGGATCGTCCACAATAGAAGGATTGAAAAAAGCTGCAGCCTCAATACTGTATTCCATCGTAAAATAAGAACCGATCAATACTTTTTGGTTCGTTGTAAACGATTTTGGATCTATATTATCTATTCCCAGCAAGGCAACCATTTTATGAAAATGTTTTTCAAAAACTTTGGATATGCTGCGGTGGCGTTTTGAGTAATCCCTAAGCACCTGGGTCATTGCCTCATGCTGTTCTTTTGGAGACAGTTCGGTTATCCGGTTAATCAGATCAATACTTCTTTCTTTACTGGTATATAACAATCTCGCTATAACTCGGCTTGAGTCGGGTTCAAACAAAATGTTCTTTCTTATAACATTCACGGCCATACGATAATATTGAATTTTAAGCGGTAAACCGGCTCCGGTTATCCGGGTTACCCAAACGGAAAAATAGTTTTTATTATCATAATAAAAAAGTGAAAGCTTTTGTTCATCGCCTTAACGATATTGCAACAAATGTTATTGCAACCATAATTATTTCGCGTATTGGATCCGGTAAATTGTACCCTTTGTATCATCTGTTACGTAAATGGATCCATCGGGTGCTTCTGCAAGCCCACAGGGGCGATGCGGATTATTTAGGCTGGTGAAGTTGTCAGCAAATATTTCCCATTTTCCTGCTGGCTTGTTATTCTGAAAGGGCACAAATCCTATCATGTAACCTTTTTTTAATTCTGCAGAATTGCCATGGAATGCAACAAAGGCTCCATTTTTATACTTTGCCGGAAACGCACTCCCGGTATAAAATAACAGGCCATTGGGTGCAAGATGCGCCGGGAACACTACTACAGGCACCTGGGCCTTATGTGTTGCCGCCTTTTTACCATCCCCTCCATATTCGGGTGCGAGTATATGTTTCTTCTGCGTATGATCATAGTAGGAATAAGGCCATCCGCCATTTGAACCCTTATGTATCTCAAACATTTCTTCTGCCGGCAATAAGGTATTCTGCTCCTTGGTAAAGTACTGCGGATAAGTATCGAGAGCATCCCGGCCGTGCTGGAGAATAAACAATGAATTTGTTTTCCGGTTCCAGCTTATGGCCACATTGTTTTTAAAGCCCGTGGCATACCGGTTCGAGACACTTACTTTCTGATTGAGTTTGTTGATTTTGAATTGCCATATACCTCCAACTGAATCCAGGAGGGGACAAGGCATAGGAGCAGTCCTGGATTTCTCATCGATAAGGCAGGCATTATTATATGACCCCACATTAACATATATATTCGAATTATCATCAACTGCAATTGATTTGGCGTTATCACGATTGTGATTTACAAGCCCGGTTATGATTTTTTCTGGCTGGTCAGGATTGATCACTTCGCCACTGGCATTTAATTTATAACGGAATACATCGTCATTGGAAGATGCATACAGATAATCATTTTTAAGATAGATTCCTGTGCCTGGATAGTTGCCGAACCCTTTTTCAACATCAATGATCCCGTCGCCGTTTGTATCTTTCAGGTAAAAAATCCCTTTGCCGTCCTTAAGCCTCGACAGCTTTACGTATATCCCTCCCTGTTTTGTCACTGCAATATGTCTCGCACCTGGGTATCCTTCGGCAATGATAGTCGCCCTGAATCCCTTTGGTAATACAAGACTTGCTTTGGCAACCGTATCAACGCCAGATCCGGATAAATTTGCCTGCAATTGGCCCGGTAGCTGCAGGCAAATAATTGCTGCGGCAGAAATAAGTAACTTTTTCATTTGACAGTATAATCTTTAGGTTTGTAAAATACTACAAGTATTGTCTTAAAGATCAATTTATCTGAAATAAAGGATCTCGGTTCACGCGAATAAAGGGTCACACCCTCAACTCTGTTGTATGCAGACTTCCCAGACACAAAAAAAGCTGCCTTATAAAAGGCAGCCTGTAAGCGAAAGCTAAAAATCAATATTTGGCGGGTTCTCCCGGCTTCGGGGTCGATAGCTTGATGAACTGCCTGATATGTTCGTTACTGGTTTGCAAATCTTCCTTACGGAGATACATCATATGTCCGCTTCTGTATCCCTGGAAACTGATACGGTCTTTCAGTTTGCCTGACGGATCGATCTGCCACATATTGTATTTTGCATTGAAGTAATCACACGCACCATCATAATATCCGGATTGGACCATCACGTGCAGGTAAGGGTTAGATGCCATTGCAAGGCCAAGATTGGCACCGGTTGTGTTATTGCTGTTATCCCAGGGGTGAACCGGTCCGAACATATTGTATTTGAAATCGGTTTTGTAGTTTAATGCCTCGCGTAAATACATGTTGATCGGCGGCGTAAAAGAATGCAGCCATGAAGTAAGTTCAGCATTGAAATCCGGCCTTTCACCGGCATTTTTCTTGTCAATACCCAGATATCTTGAATCGAGGCGGCCAATAGTCAGGCCCTTATCCCTCAATAATTCTTTCCAGAAAAGATTTGTTGAAACATCCAGGTTATTTTGCAGGATAACGTTCTCTGAGATACCGGAATATCTTGCCATTTTTGCAGCGATGGCTTTTCGCTGATCATCTGGCAGCAAACTGCCTTTGCTGATTGCCGAAATCAGCTCATTCATGGTAAATGCTTCTACCTCGGGTAATACAGCATTTAAATCTTTTGACTGGAGATCAGCCGGTAATTTTTTATGAAACCAGGCCGTTGCAGCAAAATAAGGAAGGCGTAATGCTGCATCTACGGGAGCGCCTCTTTCAATTCCAAGATCAGTAGGCGAAACCAATACCACTCCATTAAAATACATCCACTGTGATTGCTGTAGTTCAAGTGCCAAACCCGAAACACGGGTGGTGCCATAGCTTTCGCCTATCAGAAATTTTGGTGAAGCCCACCTGTTATTTCTGGTTACGAAAGTATTCACCCACTCTGCGAGATATTTTATATCGGCATTAACACCGAAGAATTTTGTCTTGGGTACATCTTTATTCATTATTCTTGAATAACCTGTATTTACAGGGTCGATATAAACGATATCTGCTACGTCGAGAATAGAATAAGGGTTTTCCTTGTATCCATATGGCTGAACAGGATAACCTTCATCATCAATATTCAGCAGTACCGGACCTGTGTATGCGATATGCATCCACACTGAAGCTGAACCGGGTCCCCCATTAAAAGAAACGACTAACGGCCGGGTGGCGCGGTCTTTAATATCGCTCCTTTCATAATATGTATAAAAGAGACCTGCAATCGTTTTGCCATCTTCATCCCAAACAGGCATGGTACCCGCTACTGCTTTATAAGGAATTTTTTGTCCTTTGATTGTTACCTCGTGTGTAGTTGTCACAGATGACTCGGGATTAAAAACCAGACTACTTGCTGAAGGTTTTTCGTCTTTAGCAGGAGTCGCAGCGGGTGCCGCAGCTGGAGTTGCCGATGCGCCCGGAGCTGCTGCATTTCTTTGCTGCCTTTGTTGTGCTGATAAACTACCGCTTAATATGATACTTAATAAGAATAATGGACAAATCTTTTTCATAAACATAATAGTATTTGGAGTTTCAAACATAATGAAAAAAGCATTTGAACCATCAACTTAGTCACATTACAGGATATCATTACTTATCACATGCTCACAATTATTTCATTATCTTGTTCGCGAAAATTCAATCTGGTATTGGATCTCTATAATCAGTTGTTGTATCGGAGCGCATAATTTGTTTTTGTATGAAATTCATTTATCCACCTTTTGTTTGCAGGGCAATCATAGTACTGACATTATTATTGCAGAGCGAAATGACTTGTTTTGCAATTGAAGGTCCGGTTAATTTACAATGTGAATACCTGGTAAATCCCCTGGGTATTGATACTTATCATCCACGGTTATCATGGCAGATAGAAGATGCCCGGAATGGCGCGATCCAGACAGGCTTCCAGGTAATTGTTGCAACCGACTCATTAATGCACGCGAAGGTGTGGCAATCAGCACCGGCAAAAAATATCAGCGCAACACAACTAGTGAAATATGCAGGCAATACATTAAAACCATTTACAAAGTATTACTGGACGGTTAGTATCCGGAATAAAACCGGCAAAACATTTTTAGCGTCCATCGCAAGTTTTGAAACCGGAATGATGGAAATGAAAAATTGGAAAGGATCGTGGATCAGCGATCCGGATGATGTGAAAGTTAAAGAGGCAGCTCAATTTAGAAAAGAATTTAAGGTTGAAAAAAAAATAAAATCCGCGCGTGCTTATATTGCTGTTGCCGGTCTTTATGAATTATTTATTAATGGTGAACGAGTCGGTAACCATCGCCTTGATCCGATGTACACCAGGTTTGATCGCCGCACTCTTTATGTTACCTATGACGTAACAAAACAAATTGTGCAGGGCAATAACTCTGCGGGAGTGGTACTTGGTAACGGTTGGTATAATCATCAATCCACCGCTGTATGGAACTTTCACCGTGCGCCCTGGCGAAATCGTCCCACCTTTTGTATGGATATCAGGATTACTTTCGAAGACGGTACCAACGAAACCATCGTCTCAGGAAAAGATTGGAAAACATCGCTGGGTCCCATAATTTTTAACAGCATATATACGGCCGAACATCATGATGCCAGATTAAAACAGCCGGGATGGAATAAAGCTGACTTTGACGATAGCAAATGGAAAAATGTTATTTACAGGGCAGCTCCCTCCACTAACGTGGTTGCGCAGGTTATGCATCCTGTTGAGTTCGTCGAGAAAATACCTGCTGCAGGCATGAAAAAGATAAGTGATTCAGTGTATGTATTCGATCTCGGCAGAAACATCTCCGGAGTGAGTGAGATTTCGCTGAACGGCGAAGCAGGCACAACGATCAGACTTAAGCATGGCGAGCAGGTTTTTGATAATGGCAGGGTCGACATGTCAAACATAAATGTACATTACCGCCCCACAGATGATACGGATCCATTCCAGACTGATATTTATATATTAAGCGGGAGTGGAAAGGAAACTTTTGTTCCGTCATTCAATTACAAAGGATTTCAGTATATAGAAGTTACAAGCGATAAGCCTCTCAGTCTTACAAAAGAAAGCCTTGTTGGCTATTTTATGCATAGCAATGTACCATCTGCCGGCACAATAAAATCGTCCAATAGCACCATCAACAAGATCTGGGAAGCAACTAATAACGCCTATTTATCAAATCTGTTTGGATATCCGACTGATTGTCCACAAAGAGAAAAAAATGGTTGGACAGGCGATGCTCATATTGCCATTGAAACAGGGCTTTATAACTTTGATGGTATCACTATTTACGAAAAATGGCTCAGCGATTTCCGTGACGAACAACAACCAAATGGAGTTTTGCCATCAATCATTCCAACCGGTGGGTGGGGATACGAGTGGGGGAACGGACCAGACTGGACCAGCAGTATTGCACTGATACCCTGGAACATCTATTTGTTTTACGGAGATACAAGTTTGCTGGCCAGATGCTATGATAATATTAAACGATATGTTGATCAGATTACGAGCCGTGCTCCGGGAGGCCTCACCACCTGGGGTCTGGGTGATTGGGTGCCGGTTAAATCAAAAGCACCGGTTGAACTCACGTCTTCCATTTATTATTATACTGATGCTGATATTCTTGCCAAAACTGCCGGAATATTAGGTAAAAGAAGTGACGCTGAGAAATACAAAGTATTAGCTGCAACGATTAAGAATGCAGTCAATAAAAAATATCTTAATACCAGTACAGGCATATATGGTTCGGGAATTCAGACCGAACTGAGTGTCCCGCTTATGTGGGGAATTGTGCCCGACAATCTCAGATCAAAGGTGGCCGCAAACCTTGCAAAACGGGTTGAACAGGATTCGTTTCATCTTGATGTTGGGTTATTGGGAACCAAAGCGATCCTTAACGCCTTAAGTGAAAACGGTTATGCAGACGCTGCCTATAAAATTGCATCACAGGAAACTTTTCCTTCGTGGGGATGGTGGATCGTAAACGGCGCGACCACTTTGTATGAGAACTGGCCAATAGATGCCAGGTCCGATATATCGCGCAACCATATCATGTTCGGAGAAATAGGTGCCTGGTTGTTTAAAGGACCTGGCGGTATTAAGCCGGATGAAAACAAGCCGGGTTTTAAAAATATAATATTACAACCAAATTTTGTTGAAGGTCTGCAACATTTTGAAGCAACACATAAGGGCCCCTATGGTAATATTATTTCTTCCTGGAAAAAATCAGAGAATATGATTACCTATAATGTTACTGTGCCTCCAAACTCAAGTGCTACCCTGATCCTTAAGTTGTCAAAAGGAAAAAATCTTTTTGAAAATGGAAAAATTGTCTCGTACAATTCAGCAATCTCACGTAACTTAGAAACGGTGCATCGTGATATAAACTCCTACAACCTGACAGCTGGAAATTATCAGTTTCAAATTAAGTAAGCATGCTATACCTGGTTTCCTGGTATGCATATTATTTAATGCCATAATCAGTCACGTTCCGAAAGCTGTGCTAGACGGGTCTTTGCCACCCCGTAGTATCAACGTCTTCTTTATTTCAGATTAATTTGCGTATGAAAATTATTTGGAAACATGAATATATATATTCGTGTGTGTAATTCTAAAGTATTGTTATCTACCGGTACCGGATAACCGGAAATGAACGTGAACGATTTGCCCGAAACCTGCCACGTGTCACATTGTTTTTGATGATTATAAATACCAAACCATTATTTATGAGAATTACATGCTTACTGCTTTTTCTATTTGCATTAAATGTATTTTCCGTTGTTGCACAGGAGCGGCAAATCACGGGTCAGGTAAGCGGAAAAGAAAATAATCAGCCTCTTGCCGGAGTGTCAATAATAATTGCCGGCACAAAAAAGGGCACCACCACTGATGCTGATGGCAACTTCCGGATCAATGTGTCAAAAGGAGCAAGACTAAGCATTTCTTCGCTTAGTTATGAGCCACAGACAATCACAATTGATGACCAGCTGACTCTGAACATTATTATGAATCCAGCTTCAAACGATCTGGATGAAGTAGTAGTCACATCTTTTGGAATTCAGCGTGATAAAAAAACACTTGGGTATGGTGTGAGTTCGGTCAAGGCCGAAGCCCTGCGAAAATCGCCTGTGCCAGACATCACGAACGCGCTTGCGGGTAAAGTTGCTGGTGTTCAGATTTCGGGATCCGGCGGTGGTTTTACAAGTTCCAGCGTAATTATCCGGGGTTTTTCGACTTTTACCGGAAGCAACCAGCCATTATATGTTGTAGACGGAGTACCTGTCGACAATGGCGGTGGAGGTAATTCTGTCAACACGGGTGTCGCTACCTCAAGCCGGGTTTCTGATATCAATCCGGAAGACATCGAAAATGTCAGTGTTCTGAAAGGAGCGGCTGCCACTGTTTTGTATGGGTCAAGGGCAGCATCGGGTGCTATTCTCATCACTACAAAAAAAGGCAGAAAAGGAACTAAGAACCAGGTGAGTTTTAGTTCGAATGTTGCTATCGGGTCAATAAATCGTTTCCCCGAATATCAGAATGAATATGGCCAGGGTGATAAAGGGGTGTACGGCAAAACGGCCGCTGGTTCGTGGGGTCCGGGGATTGAAGGTCAGCCGGTGAGTAATGCTGTTAATGAGACAGTCCCAATGCAGGCTTATCCTGATAACGTAAAAGACATAATGCAAAATTCGACGATTGTTGATAATAATCTCAGTTTTTCAGGCGCTACTGATAAATATAATTTCAGGCTGTCTTACGGAAATTATTATGAAACGGGCCTTGTTCCAACGAATGTGTTGCGGAAAAATATGTTGAATCTTAGTGCAGGAACCTCTGTTACTGAAAAATTAAAAATCAGCACTACGCTGAATTTTTCAAATAATATTTCTTCCCGTACCCAGGCAGGTAACCAGGGGTCCAATCCATTATGGAGAGGTATTTATGCGCCTCGCAGTTACGATGTTACCGGCCTGCCATCTGAAACACCGGCCGGAGCCCAGATCTGGGCAACAACATCTGAAGACAATCCCTATTGGGCAATAAACCATGTAACGCAGGAAGGAGAAGTGAACCGGTTCTTTGGAAACGTTGGACTCAATTATGCATTTGCCCCCTGGCTTATTGCCGATCTTAAAATAGGACTTGACGCTTACACCAATTCAACCCTTGGATTTGATGATAAAAATATTCGCGGTAACGGCA